>SKER01000034.1_pt1 | contig 189895 bp, 163 predicted proteins | sample 4826961 | NCBI WGS metagenome assembly SKER01 (sample SAMN11008804, study PRJNA524170) | human gut metagenome | biome: Human fecal sample; material: Feces; isolation source: fecal sample from pouch patient p47 | host: Homo sapiens | place: Israel: Tel-Aviv | collected 2016-11-16
TTAAAGAAATTTTCTGCAAAGATACAAATCTTTTGCGGAAAGGCAAAGCCCGAGCTTGTGAAAGTTTGGGCTTTGTTGTAAATAAAAACAATTTTTTCAGTTCCGTATCTGGAAAAAGGAGAAAAAAACGAAAAGGGTGCGCCATAGACTTATGACACACCCTCTTTTCTGTTAAAGTATTTGAAATCTTTATCTTCTGCCCTTGTGATATCATTTTAATACCGTATATTTGCGATATCAAAATGATATCAACATTAATAACGTAATAAATAAAGTAAAATTATGGAGAATAAGGAATTTACGTATCAGGGAAAGACCTTGAATGGCATCCTGATGTTAGTATTAAACATCATCGGCTTTTTGGCTGGAGTTGGCTTGTTTATATTTGCCTGCGTTTCGCAAGAGGACTGGCTGACAAATGTATGTGGTGTTTGTGGCGTACTGCTTCTCATCCTGAGCATCATCTGCGTCTGCGGTTTCATCCTGGTAGAGCCGGGTCAGGCTCGCGTGTTGCTTTTCTTCGGTAAATATCGTGGCACTTTTACAGAGCCGGGTTACTATTGGCTGAATCCGTTTATCAGTCAGAAGAAACTTTCGCTTCGTGTGCGCAACCTCGATGCCGAACCTATCAAGGTGAATGACAAGACGGGTAATCCGATTATGATTGGTATGGTGCTGGTATGGAAACTGAAGGATACCTACAAGGCTATCTTCGAGATTGATACTCAGACCATGGCTGAGGGTTCTACGGGTCAGGCAGGCATCGGTGCTTCTGCTGCACAGATCATGAACATGCTGGACCGCTTTGTCCAGATTCAGGCAGATGCTGCTCTCCGACAGGTAGCCGGACAGTATGCTTACGATGATGACGAGGGGGAAAAGTCGAATCAGATTACGCTTCGAGATGGAAGTGATGAAATCAATAAGGAGTTGGAGGCTCGCATTGATGAGCGATTGGCAATGGCAGGTATCGAGGTAGTAGAGGCTCGTATCAACTATTTGGCTTATGCGCCGGAGATAGCAGCCGTGATGCTTCGTCGCCAGCAGGCTTCAGCCATCATTTCTGCTAGAGAGAAGATCGTAGAGGGTGCCGTGTCGATGGTGAAGATGGCATTGCAGAAGTTGAGCGATGAAGATGTGGTAGAGCTTGATGACGACAAGAAGGCTGCCATGGTCAGCAATCTGCTCGTAGTGCTCTGTGGCGATGATACTGCCCAGCCTGTAGTAAATACGGGAACATTGAATCATTAATAGAACTTTTGTAAGTGGATGAAGCATGCCATGAAAGTTCATGCATTTAAAAAGTATGGCTAAAAAGGAAACAAATACGAAGAGTTTTATATTGCGCATTGATTCGGAAACGATGAGTGCCATTGAAGCGTGGGCGGAGGATGAGTTCCGCTCAACCAACGGCCAGCTGCAATGGATCATCGCCGAAGCACTGCGCAAGGCTGGCAGACTGCCTAAGAAAAAGAAGGCTGCATCAAAGAAATCAAAGGAAGAAGATGAATCAAATCTAATAGAAGAGAAGAAGAAAGATGAAGAATAAAATATTTAATTTTGTGCTTGATTTATTCAAGAATGGTGATGAAGAAGAGCCAGCTGGCATCTTTGCGCAAGTCAAGATTTACCGTTCTACAAGTGCCAGGGTCTTTGAATTTATTGTAGGAATCCTAGTTCTTGCCATGTGGCTGCTCACCATCAGAAACATCATTCATGCCACATCTGATGATTGGTTTCTGTATATTGTCATAGCTGCGGTAGGTACACTTTTTTCAGTTCAAAACTTGCGTCATAGCTATCATCCCACAGCCATTGATTTGCCTTTCGTCAAGATAGTTAATGCCCGACAGGTATATTATCTTTCTCTCAGCAGTCGCTTTGCTTCTGTAGGATTATCTCTCTTCTTTCTATGGATTAGTTGTGTTGATTTGATAGATAACGAGGATCTGTTTTTTGGAGGAATGGTAGCTTGCTGTGTTCTTTTATGTCTGAACGGTGTATTCTTTTTTTATAAGATATACCAGTTGAGAAATCTGGTAGAAGTAGAGGATCCTGAGCCAGCTATCAAAAACGAGAAACTCTTGACCATCGGTGTGTGGGTATTGACGGCGGTTTTAGGTTTTGCGATGCATCTTCTGCCTATTTGGGATTGTATGCCAAAGATATTAAGTGGAATTTTAAGAGGAATCCTCGTCATAGCAATGGTTGTCGGCATCGTCTGGGTATGCAAGAGATACTTCGGCCTTTTCCGTGAAATTGATAAAGACGCCTCCGATTCATCCAGGAAATAGAGGCGTCTTCGATTCGTCGCAACGGTTATTTATTCCCCGATAATCGTTGCGATGAGGTGTCGGCTTCCGCCTCCCTCTCTGAATTCACAGAGGTAGATCCCCTGCCATGTTCCGAGGTTTAATCTGCCGTTGGTAATGGGAATGGTGAGTGATACACCCACCATGCTCGATTTGGCATGGGCCGACATATCCGTCGGTCCTTCATCCTGGTGCAGGTATCTTGGGTCGCCATCCGGAACCAGTCTTTCGAAGATACCCTTCAAGTCATGTCTCACATCTGGGTCGAAGTTCTCGTTCAGCGACAATCCGCAACTGGTATGTCTTACGAAGAGATTCAGAATCCCTGTCTTAGGCAGCGCTGGCAGGTTCCTCATCACCTCGTTGGTTACGAGGTGAAAACCGCGAGGAAGCGGACGTAATGAAAATTCTACTTGCTGTATCATATCATTCTTTGTTTTTATATTTTAATTGTTTGTATCTTTCTGATTGTCAATTTACAAAGGTAATTATAATTTTATTATTATAATACTATTATAATGCAAATATAGGAAAGTTTAACCATTAAAGGATTTCTCTTCCTTACTATCTGCTACCCCGAAAAATCTTCTTCTTTAGAAGAAGGAAAAAAACAGGAAAAATAATCCCGAAAAAATTTGGTGGTTTCAGAATAATGATGTACTTTTGCAACCGAAATCAAGCATTAAGAGTTGCCCAGTTGCGGCACACCAACCGAGTTTCGCATAGAGATAACCACGGTGGTAAAAGAATGTGTAAGTGTTTAACAACTTAAAATAATTATCTTTATGAATCCAAATTCAGATTTAAAGAACAAAAAGAACAATGAGAGTATTATGGCAGCTAAAGCCGAGTCTTCAACTGTTGATGCAGGTTATGCCGAGTCAAGAATTTCAGAGTATGCTGCCCGTTTTGCCGCTTACAGCGATGAGCGTTTGAAGCAGACCATAGATCACGAGCGCAAGGTTCGTGGTTGGGGCAGCGAGCGCAGCTACTTCCTCGCCGCCCTGCGAGGAGAGTGTGAGAAACGAGGCATTGATTACTGTACGTGGGTATAGATGCTCAAGTACGCGGGCAGAAAATGATGTGGATTTCTAGAAGACGCAAGGCAATGCAGAGAGCTGCTGCATGATGGTCTTAGCCATGCGGGAGTGCCCGGCATCATTAGGATGAAGACGGTCGCTATCCGGTTTGTTAAACATCTGCGCACGAGCATCGTAAAGAGGGAAGAGACCGGAAAGGGAGTTGAGGTCGATGACCGGAACTGCCCAGACATTGCCTGTTTCCTTGATAGCTTTCACGTATTCATCGAAGAAGATGCCACGCGCATTCTCGTACATCTCATCTGGCTGGATGTTCTTGTCACCACTGGCAAAGAGAGCACGATGCACAGGAGTCATCACCACGATTTGCTTGGTAGGATACATCTGCTTCAACTTCGACATGGCGATGTTGATGCGGCCTTTCAATGTATTCTTGTCCATGCAGAAGTGGCGGTGGCGGCGCTGTACTATTTCGCTTGGCTTGTGGCGGGCTACTCTCACGCTGTCGAAAGTCTCCGTGTACCATTCGCCTACAGGCACACCGTTGTTGTAATCGTTGGTACCCATAAAGATGAGGATGGCATCGAAATCATCACCATGTTCCTTCTGCAGTTGGTCTGCCTGACGGGGAATATCGTTCCACTGTCTGCCGCTCACACCATAAACGTAAGGGGTGATGCCGAGCCAATCCTGCAGGAATCTCCAGTATTTTACTTTTGATGCCTTGATGTTAGGGTCTGTGATGGAGTCGCCGAAGTAAGCCACCTTCTTTCCCTTCCAAGGATGCTGAAGGTTCTTGAAAGCCTTTTCTTTTTCGGCAATTTCTTTCTTGCTCATCGCCTTCTGGGCTAAGGCGGGTAGGGTTGGCATTGCCAGAGTGAGGGCGAGTGCCAGGGTAATCATTGTTTGTTTCTTCATTGCTAGTTTGTTTTTAATTCTTTTTCTGAGTGCAAAGGTACGGCAAAAAACTCAAACGGCGCAACATTTATTGTTCAAATATCAGTCTTTTTCTTTTTTTTTTTTGTAATTTTGCAGCCGCTAATAGAAATGAGTATTTATAATAGGTATATTATTAAGGATGACAGTCAGTTTGAGTAATTTAAGTAATTTGAGTGATTTGGCGCGCAAGCGAGTGGCGGTTGCGGCTTATTATTTTGTGCCGGGAGTAGTGTTTGCCAGTTGGGCAAGCCGTATTCCGGATGTAAAACAGATGTTGCATCTGAGCAACGGCCAGTTGGGAACGGTGCTTTTCGCCATTCCTATCGGCCAACTTCTGATGATGGCTTTCTCGGGTATCCTGGTGAGTAGATTTGGCAGCAAGAAGATGCTGGTTCTCTCTGAGGTGCTCTATGCCCTGGTTCTTTTCTGCATCGGTAGCAGTACTACGGTTTTTCATCTGATTTTGAGTCTTATTGCATTCGGAATGATGGCGAATCTGATGAACATTGCCACCAATACGCAGGCATGTCTGGTAGAGAAGATGTATGGGCGCAACATCATGTCGTCGTTTCATGGTCTGTGGAGTCTGGGTGGATTCTCCGGTGGTATCATCGGTGCCATCTTTGCCAACACTTTGCTCCCGATAGATGTCCACTTTGGAACTATCCTGGCTCTGAGTATTCTCATCGTTGCTGTCGGTTTCCGCTTTCTGATTAATGATGCCATGGCGAAAGCAGAAGAGGAGGATGTTCCGAAGTTCTCTTTCAAGACCATCGACCCGATTCTGTTCCTTTTGGGACTGATGGGATTTGCAGGCATGTTCTGTGAAGGTACCGTTTACGATTGGAGTAGCGTATATTTTTCATCAGTAGTAAAACCCGATGAGGCTTTTATCCGTGCGGGCTATGTGGCTGGCATGGGTGCGATGACGTTGGGTAGATTCATGGCTGATGGGTTTGTTACGAAATACGGCCCAGCCAGAGTATTGAAGGTTTGTGGTGGTTTGATATTGGGCGGTTTGTGGCTGGCTGCTGCCTTGCCTTATCTCATTCCTGCCACCTTGGGCTTCCTGCTGGTAGGTTTCGGCATCTCTTCGTCGGTTCCTATCTGTTACAGTATCGCCGGAAAACTGGGAACCATCAAGGCGAGTATCGCCATTACTATCGTTTCGAGCATCAGTTTCTTCGGTTTCCTTGTAGGACCTCCGGTTATCGGATGGCTTGCTGAGGCTACCGGTCTCCGCATTGCCATCAGTATTGCCGCCTGTCTGGGTCTGATGATTGCGTTTGTTGCCGCAAAGGTAGGAAAGAGATTATCCTGAATAAGGAAACGGTTGATGTCTTCTAATGATATGATTGATGTCGTTCAGGTATATGACTGATAACGTTCTAGTATATCACTAAAGTCTTCCGAACAGTTACTTGTAGTCTTTCAGATATATAGAATAAGTCTTCTGTATATATTATACAGTAAGCCGCACAACAGCTGATGTGCGCTTGCACAACAGCTGTTGTGCAAGCGTCGCTCAGCTGTTGTGCGGCTGTCGTTCAGGTGTTGTGCTCTCTCTCTGTTTGTTTTCTTAAAGCAGACATCTTGATTAGATAAACAAACTTCCTATCTGGAAGACCAGGGCTGATACTACCCATGCCAATAGCGTGGTGTAGCCGGCGGCGAAGCCTGCCCATTTCCAACTGCCCGTCTCGCCCTTGATGGCAGCGATGGTGGCTATGCAAGGGAAGTAGAGCAATACAAAGAGGAGGAAACAGTAGGCGGTGAGCGTTGCCTTCGCTGCTGCCTCGGCATCGCTGTAACCGTAGGTCTTCTTCAGGTCTGAAGTCATCTGCTTCTTCAAGACTTCGTATTTTCCGTCTTCATCGTTGTAATCCTGATCATCAGAGAAACTGTCGTTGTTGCTGTAGAGCACGCCCATTGTTGAGGCTACAATCTCCTTGGCACCCACACCGGAAACCAAGCCCACATCCAGTTTCCAGTCGAAACCCTGTGGGGTGAAGATAGGCTCGATGGTCTTACCGATTCTGCCGATATAGCTCTGTTCCTGCTGAGCCTGGGTATCAAGTTCTTCATTATGAGGGAAATAACCCAAAGCCCATACGATGATACTTGCCACAAGGATGATACCACCCATCTTCTTCAAGTACTGCTTACCCTTCTCCCAGGTATGTCGGCCTATCGCCTTCCAGGTAGGGAAGCGGTAAGGAGGCAGCTCCATAACGAATGGGGTATCTTCGCCCTTCACCACGAAACTGGCAAAGATGCGGCTCAATATCACGGCTAGGAAGATGCCGATGAGATAGAGCGATACCATGATGAGCGAACGGTATTGGATGGCAAAGAACGTTCCGATGACCATGATGTAGATTGGCAGACGAGCAGAACAGCTCATCAATGGCAGAATCAGCATCGTAACCAGACGCGAACGGTGACTCTCGATGGTTCTCGTTGCCATCACTGCAGGTACGTTACATCCGAATCCCATAATCAGCGGGATGAATGACTTGCCATGCAGGCCCATCTTGTGCATCAGTTTATCCATGATGAAGGCTGCACGAGCCATATATCCCGAATCCTCCATATAAGAAATGAAGAAATACAGAATCAGAATCTGTGGCAGGAAGACTATCACGGCACCTACACCACCAATCACACCATCTACCAGCATATCCTTCACTGGTCCATCCGGCATTGTATTGCTGATGAACTCGCCCAGCCATGCCACGCCGTCCTCAATCCATCCCTTAGGAATCTCGCCCAGTACGAAGGTGGCTGAGAACATGATGAACAGCAGGAGAACGAAGATTGGGAAGCCTACATATTTATTGGTCAGGATGCTGTCGATGAGGTGGGTTACCTGATAGGTATCCTTCGCCTTGCCCGGTTCATAGCCTGCTTCCTGCAATGCGCCATGGATAAAACCATATTTGGCATCCATGATGGCGGTTTCGCTATCCTCCAGGGTCTCTTCCTTCACGCGCTTGGCTGCCTCATCACGGGCTGCAAAGATTTCCTTGGCCGATTTCAGATGGCTGACGTATTCCTCGGCGTGCTTATCATTCTCCAACAACTTGATAGAGAGGTATCGGGTAGAGTAGCGCTGGCGGATGGAATCATCTGCCTTCAGATATTTCTGGATATGTTCGATGCCGTGCTCTATCTCATGTCCGTGGTTGATGTGGATATGGCGGTAGTGAGCGCTGGAATCTTCCTTGCCTTCGTAGAGTTCGATGATGGTCTCGAAGAGCTTGTCCACGCCTCGGCCATTGGTGAAGACGGTAGGAATCATCGAGATACCGAAGAGTTCGCCCAGTTTGTCGTAGTCGATGTTATCGCCACGCTTCTCGGTTTCATCAAACATATTGAGGGCGCAGACCATGCGGATGTGCATATCTATCAACTGTGTGGTGAGATAGAGATTGCGCTCCAGGTTGCTGGTGTCGATGACGTTGATAACGATATCCGGCGTATGCTCGATGAGCTGCTTGCGCACATAGAGTTCTTCCGGAGAATAGGCTGAAAGCGAATAGGTGCCTGGTAGATCTACCAGATTGAAGTGGTAGCCGTTGAAATCGGCTTCGCCCACCTTGGCATCCACGGTTACACCACTATAATTTCCAACACGTTCGTGAGCACCCGATGCGAAGTTGAAGAGGGAAGTCTTACCGCAGTTTGGGTTACCTACCAGTGCCACATTGATGACGCGGTGGAGTCGTTCTGCTTCCTGCTCAGCCAAAGCCTCGTTGCTGGCATTGTCTTTTCTTTCAGCCACGAGCATCTTGTCGCCGAGCGCCTGCTCGTCGCTATCGTTGGAATCTACTATTTTTGAGTCAATTACCTGCTGGCGGTCTTCTTCTTCCGCCTTGCTGAGCTTTGCATCGTTCTTGGCTTCATCAATGGAAACCACCTCGATATGGTCGGCTTCGCTGTGGCGGAGAGAAACTTCATAGCCCATAATCTTGTATTTTACTGGGTCCTGGAGTGGGGCGTTAAGGAGTACATCTACCTTCTTGCCCTTGATGAATCCCATCTCAATGACTCTCTTTCTGAAGCCACCGTGTCCTGATACCTTGACGATAACGGCGCTTTCACCTGTTTTAAGTTCTGATAATTTCATATATCTTTCCTTGTTTTAATCTTGTTCTTTTCTTTGGGGCATGACCTCATGGTCAACTCTTTTTCTTTTCGACTGCAAAAATACTAATAATTTTTGCAACTTGGTAGCAATAATGTAGTTTTAAAACAAAAATACCTAGAAATGATGAGAGTATCATCAAATCTAGGTATTCTTATCATTATTTCTGATGATGGATGTTCTTATACCTTATTATATATAAGAGCATCATCATTTTCTGTGATTACAGGTTTCTGCCGTGGCAGTTCTTAAACTTCTTGCCGCTTCCGCATGGACATGGGTCGTTAGGACGTGGCATGTGCTCTGCACGGTAAGGAGTGCGGTTTACCTGTGCGCCCTCTCGGGTATCCTGGTTAGCAGCTGCCTCCTGTGCCTCACGCTCTGCATCCAAATCTACCTTGCTCTCTACATAGTTCTGCTGAGTGTGCTGCTCAGGAGCTGCCTCCTGAACTGGCTGCTCTTGCTCCATTACTGGAATCTGACCACGCATCAGGATACTTGCAATACGGTCGTACATGTCATTGATCATGGCATCCCAAACCTTGGCACTCTCCAACTTAAAGATGAGGAGAGGATCCTTCTGCTCGTAGCTTGCATTCTGTACAGAGTGCTTCAGTTCGTCGAGCTTGCGGAGGTTCTCCTTCCAGTCGTCATCGATAATCTGGAGAACAACGCTCTTCTCAAACTCCTTCACTACGTTCTTAGCCTCGCTCTCGTATGCCTCCTTGAGGTTGCAAGGAATATTGTACATGCGCTTGCCGTCTGTGATAGGCACCATGATGCGCTCGTACATAGCACCCTGGTTTTCGTATACCTGCTTGATGATAGGCATAGCTGTAGCCTGGATGCGGTCTGTCTTACGCTTGAATGTAGCCATAGCCTCCTGGAATGCACGCTCTGCCAAATCCTCACGTCTGCCGTTCTCATACTCATCCTCGTTGAATGGAATCTCCATAGCGAGAACTTTCAGGAACTCTTCCTTGGCACCGAAGAAGTCGTTGTTGTTAACGATGTTCAATACGCGGTCCCAGATGATGTTGGCAATATCCATACCGATACGCTCACCCATGAGGGCGTGGCGACGCTTCTCGTAGATAACGGTACGCTGACGGTTCATCACGTCATCATACTCCAAGAGGTGTTTACGGATACCGAAGTTGTTTTCCTCAACCTTGCGCTGAGCACGCTCGATGCTCTTGCTAATCATTGGGCTCTCGATACGCTCGCCGTCCTCGAAACCGAGACGGTCCATAACCTTGGCGATACGCTCTGAAGCGAACAGACGCATCAGCTTATCCTCCAATGATACATAGAATACAGAAGAACCTGGGTCACCCTGACGACCAGCACGACCACGGAGCTGACGGTCTACACGGCGGCTCTCATGACGTTCTGTACCGATGATGGCAAGACCACCTGCAGCCTTTACCTCTGGAGTCAGCTTGATATCGGTACCACGACCTGCCATGTTGGTAGCGATGGTTACGGCACCCTTACCGTTTACTGAGCGACCTGCTTCGGCTACAATCTGAGCCTCCTGCTGGTGCAGCTTAGCGTTCAATACATTATGAGGAATGTTACGCATCTTCAACATCTTGCTCAACAACTCAGAAATCTCGACAGATGTTGTACCTACCAAGACTGGGCGGCCAGCATTACGTGTTTCCTCGATTTCGTCGATAACTGCACGATATTTCTCGCGGGCAGTCTTGTATACACGGTCATCCAAGTCCTTACGCTGGATAGGGCGGTTGGTTGGAATCTCAACAACATCGAGTTTGTAGATATCCCAGAACTCACCTGACTCTGTACTTGCTGTACCGGTCATACCTGCGAGTTTGTGGTACATACGGAAGTAGTTCTGAAGTGTGATGGTAGCAAAGGTCTGTGTAGCAGCCTCTACCTTTACGTGCTCCTTAGCTTCAATAGCCTGGTGCAAACCATCGCTCCAGCGACGGCCTTCCATGATACGTCCTGTCTGCTCATCCACAATCTTCACCTGTCCGTCCATGACAACATATTCGTCGTCCTTATTGAACATGGTGTAACCCTTCAGAAGCTGCTGCAAGGTGTGAACACGCTCGCTCTGTACACCATAGTGAGCCAGCATCTCGTCTTTCTTGTCAAGACGCTCCTGGTCGGTAAGGTCTGTACGTGCCTCGAGTTCACTCATTTCTGTTGTGATATCAGGCAATACGAAGAGTTCCTTGTCGTTTACCTGCTTAGCCAACCAGTCGGTTCCCTTATCGGTAAGGTCGGCAGAATTCATTTTCTCGTCTACTACGAAGTACAATGGCTCAGTAGCCTTAGGCATCTCACGGTTATTGTTTGCCATGTAGTACTCCTCGGTTTTCAGCAGACCAGCCTTGATACCTTCCTCAGAAAGATACTTGATCAATGGCTTGTTCTTAGGCAATGCCTTGTAAGAACGGAAGAGTGCGAGGAAGCCTTCATCAAGGAGTTCCTGATTCTTAGCTTTTGTACCTTCGTTAATCTTCTGCTTAGCCTCGGCGAGCAATTCTGTAGCCTGCTTGCGCTGTACCTCATAAAGTTTCTCAACCAATGGCTGATACTGCTCAAACATCTGGTCGTCGCCCTTTGGAATAGGACCAGAGATGATCAATGGGGTACGGGCATCATCAATCAACACTGAGTCGACCTCATCGACGATGGCGTAGTTGTGCTGGCGCTGTACCAGATCGGCTGGGTTGGTAGCCATGTTATCACGAAGATAATCGAAACCGAACTCGTTGTTGGTACCGAAGGTGATATCTGCCAGGTATGCCTTGCGACGCTCGTCGGAATTAGGACGGTGCTTGTCGATACAATCTACAGAGAGACCGTGGAACATATAGAGAGGTCCCATCCACTCAGAGTCACGCTTAGCCAAATAGTCGTTCACGGTAACGACGTGTACACCATTGCCAGTCAAGGCATTCAGGAAGATAGGTGTTGTACCTACAAGGGTCTTACCCTCACCGGTAGCCATCTCGGCAATCTTACCCTGATGGAGAACAACACCACCGAAGAGCTGTACATCGTAGTGAATCATTTCCCATTTCATATCATTACCGCCGGCTGTCCAGTGGTTGTGATAGATAGCCTTGTCGCCATCGATGGTAACGAAGTCGTTAGCTGGATTAGAAGCCAACTCGCGGTCGAAGTCGGTAGCAGTAACTATTGTTTCCTCGTTCTCAGCGAAACGGCGAGCAGTATCCTTAACGATAGCGAAAACCTGAGGCAAAACCTCGTTGAGGGCTACCTCATACTTGTCGAGTGCTTCCTGCTCTAACTTGTCGATCTGGTTGAAGATACCTTCACGCTCATCGATAGGAGTGTCTTCAATTTTAGCCTTGAGTTCAGCAATCTTAGCTTTCTCTTCCTTGGCGTACTCCTGTACGTACTTCTGAAGTTCTTTTGTTTTTGCACGAAGTTCGTCATTGCTTAAGGCCTGCATCTTAGGATACTCTGCCTTGATCTTTTCTACGATTGGCTGGATCAACTTCATATCGCGAGTTGACTTGTTGCCAAACAATGACTGGAGAATTTTGTTAAAGTTCATTGTATATTTATTTTTTATTATTATTCGATGATGTTTGGGAGTAAAATCTCCTGTTGTTTATAACTAGCTTGCAAATTTACTAAAAATATCTGTAAATCTGCAAGGAATTGCCAATTATTACCTGTTTTTATGGCAAATCTTCTGAGTTTTGCTTACTGAAAGCATAAAATCAGCAGTCTGGACCTCGAATAACAATACTCCCATACGGAACTTTGTATCTATGCTCCGTAGGGGAATCATAATAAATATGTGAATGAATATCTGTCAGAATGTCAGAAGAATTGGCGGCAAGCGTTGCCGACAGGATAGGATGATGCGTTGCGATGCTCTCATCTTCTGATGCCGCTTTGATGGCTTTGAGCACGCAGAGAATGTCCTCCTCCAATGCCTTCGCCTCCGGTTGCTGGATGAATTCATCGTAGGATATATCCGTAAGCGCAAACTTCAGCGCCTGCTGATAAGTCTGCGCCTCCATGCCGGTTGCCGCCAGGACAACCAAAAGGGCTGTGATATATCTGTTTACCATCATTGTTGTTTATCTTCTTCTGTATGGAAAACGATATTGTGCCAATCGTTTCCTTACGTATATTTTAATGTCTATTTATTCTTTCTGAATTTCTTTACAATATGCTTCTGCAAACCATAATTGTTTGGACTTAAATCCATCATGGTCGACTTGACGCAGTATCTCGCTAGCAAAGAAAGTGCCAAAATACTCATACCCTCAGCATAGTTCTGCCATATCTGCATGAACAGGGCAATGAGCAGAAGCCATCCCAGGAGTTCGAAATACCAATACTGACGACCTGCTTTCATCCTCTTGACAGTCTTCCAGGCAAAGATGAGGTTGAGCGGATTCAGTATCAGAATCTGGAAATTTATCTGTACGGTAGGATGCTGCGAGAAGATCATGGTAAAGAGAATCAGTCCCGGTAATCCTGTCAGAACAAGCAGGATGGCATCAAACCACCAGTAGTTTTTCTTTTTTACACATTCTCTTACCGTTGTTCCTATGATGATGATTGCCAGGGCTATGGCTATCATTTGTGGTGTAACAGGAGTATCGTCTGTTATTTGTGCCTGGACTGGGATAATATCGGATGTTTCATCTACCAGGGTGATATAGCCGCTGTCACTTGTTGTATTGGTTTTGCCGTCTGTAGTCTGAGATGCATCAATAAAGTCGGTTCTTCCTTCTGTGGCAAAGTCTTTGCTCAGATTGTCTGGCAAGAATTCCCATTCTCTTTGTGAGATAGGGCGGTCTGCCTGACAACCCAAAAGAAGGTCATTGCCGAATCTTGCCCAGCGGTGCTGTCCGTTGAGTTTGTGAATCTCTTCCCTGTAGGTAGAAGTGGTAGGGATATCTTTAAAGTTGGTACTCTGGTTCCCAATGTTGGAGAGAATCATCTCGCGTGCCCGGGTCGTACAATTATCATAGAAGAAATTGTAGCGGTATACGCGGTTCTCCGGCTGTGCATTCTTGTCGATGCTTCTCAGAATTCCCAGTTTCTCTGCACGGGAGAGACGGAGGCGCTGCTGTCTTATCCATCTGCCTTCATGTGCATATTCGGCAATGAAGTCGCTCATCGGGTAGATGCCAATCTGATAGTCGGTGAGTCCGAAAACAAAACGGAGTACAAAGCAACTTTGGTTAAAACTGAACATACCCCAGTTGACGGCAACATCAGTTCCCATAGCTTTGTTCTGTATGCGGAGAGCGGTATGTCCATAATACGACCACACCTCCTGACCTGGTCCGCAAGTCAGGAGAGAAATGTCAACAGAATCGAGCCACGCAGTAGCTTCTTCATTGACACGACTGTTCTGCACAGAAATATCAGAGTCTTTGTCTCTTGAAAAATCCTGTGCAGCCACTTCAGTAGTTAAATTGATTAAAATTACTGCTAAAATGGCACTAAAAATATGCTTAAAACGTTTCACGATGCAAAAATACCTTATTATTTTCAATTATCCTTCTTTTTTCTAGATTTTTTTTAATACTTTTGCACTCTGAATATAATTTTGAATGATTATTAAAGAATGAGAAAGCTTTTTTTAGCAACCCTATTGTTGGGGTCAGCCCTTATGGTTAATGCCCAAAGTGGTACTAATTCGCCATACAGCCAGTATGGTCTTGGCATCTTGTCGGACCAGACTTCTGGTTTTAATCGCGGTATGAATGGAGTCGGTCTTGGCTTTCATGAGCATAATCAGGTAAACTATCTCAACCCTGCATCTTATGCTTCGATTGATTCGATGACTTTCATCCTTGATGCCGGTATCTCTGGTCAGGTGACAAATTTTGAAGAGAATGGTGTGAAGAAGAATGCCAACAACTCAAATTTTGAGTATGTTGTTGCAGGCTTCCGCTTGCTGCCACATGTAGGTATGAGCTTCGGTATCATTCCTTTTACCAATGTTGGCTATAATTATTCTGCATCAGAATGGGTGAATGCTGACAAGGAAGCTTACTATACTAATACTTATTCCGGCGATGGTGGTTTGCATCAGGCATACATCGGCGCTGGTTGGGAACCGGTCAAGGGCTTGGCCGTAGGTGCCAACTTCTCATATCTCTGGGGTAGTATAGACAGAAGTGTATCAAACAGCTACAGCAATTCTTATTACAAGACCCTCACCCGTTACTATTCTATGCAGGTGAACAGCTATAAGGTTGATTTCGGTGTACAGTATACCCATCAGTTCTCAAAGAAAGATTGGGCTACCGTGGGTGTCACCTTCTCGCCAGGACATGGTCTGGGGGCTTCTGCTGATATGAATATCATTTCTAATGATACTCAGAATGGTGTTACCGATACCACTGCTTACTCTATTGACAAGGCTTATAAGTTGCCTACCATGATTGGTGCGGGTGTGATGTGGAATCATAACAACCAGTGGAAGGTAGGCTTTGATTACAGTCTGCAGAAGTGGGGTAGCTTGGGTTATCCTAGTTTTGATGGTACCAATTACACTTTGCAGGATGGCATCTACAAAGATAGAAGCAAGTTTAATCTTGGTGCCCAGTATTGCTATGGAGAGCGTAGCCGTGCTTTCTTCAAGCGTGTTCAGTATCGTGTAGGTGCCAGCTATGCCACACCTTATTTTAAGATGAATGGTGTTGATGGTCCGAAGGAAATCTCCGTGAGTGCTGGTTTCGGTATTCCTATCATGAACGCTTACAACAACCGCTCTATGCTGAATATCAGCGGTCAGTGGGTGAAGAGTTCAGCTAAGGATCTGATTAAGGAAAATTCTTTCCGTATCAATATCGGATTCACATTCAACGAGGATTGGTTTAAGAAGTGGAAGATGGATTAATCTTCCGCTTATATATAATAATGTATAGAATCTCTATATAATAATGTATAGAATAAAAGGCTCTTATGTTGTCGGTATCCTGATGTTCCTGATTTTGGCTGGTTGCCAGAACCAGGTAGAACATACTGCGCCCGCCATCCGTCCGCAAGACTCGGTGGCGATGATGACGTCGTATGGTGTAAATACATTGGTAAGCGACTCGGGAGTTATGAAATATCGCATCGTAACAGAACGGTGGGAGGTGAATACCAGCAAGAATCCATCTTTGTGGATCTTTGATAAGGGACTTTTGCTGGAGCAGTTTGATGAGAAATTCCATATTAATAGTTATATCCAGTGTGATACAGCTTATTATTATGATCAGCAGAAGATATGGAAGCTTTATGGTAGGGTGAGCATCCTGACCAAAGATGGTTTGCGCTTCAATAGTGAGCAACTTACCTGGGACCAGAATAAGCACGAATTGTCAAGTAACGTGTTCAGCAAACTTGTTACTCCGGAAAGAACGCTTCAGGGTTCTCATTTCTGGAGTGATGAAAAGATGACACGCTATTATGTGAGCAATTCGAAGGGTAGCTTTGAAAAGGGAGACCTGACAGGAGGTGGTGGTGCTGCCGATACTTTGAGCAGCCAGCCTGATTCTGTCAAGAATAACTTCCGTCAGCCGGCTACACCTGTCAGAGCCACTACGATTCCTATCCTGCACTAATTAAAAAGAAAAAGATATAATGAATGAACAGGTGGATATGAGTTTAGTCGTAGGCATTCTTATTACAATGGTCTTCTCAGCATTCTTCAGCGGAATGGAGATTGCCTTCGTCTCTTCCAACCGTATGTTGGCGGAGATGGATAAGGAGAAAAACGGCCTTACGCAACGACTGTTATCTTTGTTTTATAATCATCCGAATGGCTTCGTCAGTACCATGCTCGTGGGTAACAATATAGCCCTTGTAGTTTATGGTATCCTGATAGCCAGTCTTTTCGACAATACGATTTTCGCAGGTTTTGATGCAGCCTTTACGGTGCCTGCAGATACCATTCTGTCTACGCTGATAGTACTCTTTACAGGTGAGTTTCTGCCAAAGACGCTTTTCAAGTCTAATCCGAACCGCTTGCTTTCTATCTTCAGTCCGATAGCTTATCTGTGCTATGTGGTATTGTGGCCTATCAGTAAATTCAGTACTTTCTTGAGTAAGTGCCTGCTGCGTCTGATAGGTATGAAGATGGATACTGAGGGGGCGGATGAAGGCTTTTCTAAGGTAGATCTTGATTATCTTGTGCAGTCAAGTATCGATAACGCTACCAATGAAGATGAAATTAATGACGAGGTGAAGATATTCCAGAATGCCCTTGATTTCTCCGGTACTAAAGTACGCGACTGTATGGTGCCACGTACTGAGATTCAGGCTGTTGAAATGGATACTTCTCTCGAAGAACTGCAGCAGAAATTCATAGAGAGTGGTAATTCGAAAATCATTGTATATGAAGAGGATATAGACCATATTGCGGGATATATTCACAGTTCCGAACTGTTCCATCATCCTTCACGTTGGCAGGATCATATCCGTACACTTCCTTTTGTGCCGGAAACGATGCAGGCGCAGAAACTGATGCAGACTTTTTTGCAGCAGAAGAAGTCTTTAGGTATCGTTGTAGATGAGTTTGGCGGTACCAGCGGTTTGGTGAGTCTGGAAGATATCGTTGAGGAAATCTTCGGAGATATTGAAGATGAGCACGATGCTGCCAAGTATGTGGCTAAGAAAACCGATGATGGTGACTATCTCCTTTCTGCACGACTGGAGATTGACAAGGTGAACGATATGTTTGGTCTTGAACTGCCGGAAAGTGATGAGTATATGACTGTAGGCGGTTTGATATTGCATGAATATCAGAGCTTTCCTAAACTCAACGAGGTGATTAAGTTTGATAACTTTGAGTTCAAGATTATCAAGTCAACATCGCGTAAAATAGAGCTTGTTAAACTCCACATCATCAAATAGCTGAGCAGGAAAAGGGAATTTTTTGCTTTTTTTGAGGTAATAGTCAAAAAAGATAGCAAAAAATTCCCTTTTCTCGTATTATTTTTGTATTTTTGCAAACAATTGGCTACTAGCATTAAAAGTGGTTCAATCTAAACTTAGAAAAAAATAAAAATAATAATAATAATTAAAACGTAATGGCAGCATTAGGAACAATTAGAAAAAGAGGCGTGATACTGGTTTGTATCATCAGTTTCGGCCTTTTCGCCTTTATTGCCGAGGAAGCTTTCCGCTCTTGCGATTCAGCAAAGAATAATGAGCGCCAGCAGATTGGTGAAGTTTTGGGCGAAAAAATCAGCGTGCAGGATTTCCAGAAGCTCGTTGATGAGTATTCAGAAGTTATTAAAATGCAACAGGGTCAGGAAAATCTTCCTGAAGAGCAGATGAATCAGGTGAAGGATATGGTATGGAATACCTACATCCAGAACCAGATTATCGCTAAGGAAGCTAGCAAGTTGGGTCTTACAGTAACCGACGCTGAACTTCAGGACATCTTGAAGACAGGTACTAACCCTATGCTTCAGCAGACTCCTTTCGTTAATCAGCAGACAGGTCGTTTCGATGCATCTTCTCTCCAGAAGTTCTTGGCAGACTACAAGGCACAGAAGGCTAACCCATCTGCTAACGCACAGATGATGGATCAGTATACCAAGATTTACAACTACTGGTCATTCATAGAGAAGACTCTTCGTCAGCAGACTTTGGCTCAGAAGTATCAGGCTCTTCTCGCCGGTTGCTTCCTGTCAAACCCTGTAGAGGCAAAGATGGCTTTCAAGGAGGAGAATGAAGAGAGCCAGATTCAGTTGGCAGCTTTCCCATACTCTGATATCCAAGATGATAAGGTGAAGATTTCTGAAAGCGATCTGAAGGCTAAGTATGATGAGATTAAGGCACGCTTCAAGCAGCCTGTTGAGAGCCGTGACATCAAGTTTGTTGATATCGAGGTTCAGGCCTCAAATGCAGACCGTGCTGCTCTTAACAAGGAATTTGCAGGTTATCACTCACAGTTGTCTGCTGCTGCAGATCCTACAGAGGTTGTACGTAAGTCAGCTTCTACTGTAGCATATCTTGGTATTCCTGTTTCAAAGGATGCTTTCCCACGTGATATCGCTGCTCAGCTCGATTCTATGGCTGTAGGTTCTACTTCTGCTGTTAAGGCTAATGCTGGTGACAATACATTGAACATCGTTAAGTTGGTAGCTAAGCAGGAATTGCCTGATTCAGTACAGTATCGTGTTATCCAGGTTGCTGCTAACTCAGTAGCTGAGGCTAAGACTAAGGCAGATTCTATTCAGGGCGCTATTGCCGGTGGTGCTGATTTCGAGGCTATCGCTAAGAAGTATGGCCAGACTGGTGACAAAGCTTGGATGACTACCAAGCAGTATGAGTATGCCCAGTCTATGGATAAGGACAACAAGACATTCATCAATACATTGAACACAGCAGCTGTCAATTCTTTGAACCAGCTTCAGCTGGGTCAGGGATATGTAGTTCTTCAGGTTCTTGACCGCAAGGCAATGGTCAGCAAGTATACTGCTGCCGTTATCAAGAAGCCTATCGACTTCTCTCAGGGTACTTACCGTACAGCTTACAACAAGTTCTCTAGTTTCGTAAGTGCTAATCCTAAGTCAGAGGATCTCTTGAAGAATGCAGCTAAGGAAGGTTACAAGGTTCAGGACTTGAAAGATATTACAACTTCTGTTCACTATGTAGCAAACATCCATTCTACACGCGAGGCTTTGAAGTGGATCTTCGATAGCAAGGAGGGTGAGGTTTCACCTCTCTATGAGTGTGGTGACAACAACCACCTGTTGGTTGTGGTTCTTGATAAGATTCATCATGTCGGTTATCGTGATTTGGATGATGCAGTTGTCAAGGAGACTGTTAAGGCAGAGGTGCTCAAGGATAAGAAGGCTGAGATGATTGAGGCTAAGTTGAATGGTGTTAAGAACATCGCAGCTGCTAAGGCTAAGGGTGGTAAGGTTTCTTCTGTAAACCAGATTACTTTCGCTGCTCCTGTATTCATCGCAGCTACTGGCGCTAGCGAGCCAGCTCTCTCTGGTGCTGTTGCAGGTACTAAGAAGGGTGCTTTCTCTGCTCATGCTGTGAAGGGTAACGCTGGTGTTTATCTCTTCCAGGTTACTAACAAGACTAATCGTCCTGTTAAGTTCGATGACAAGACATACGAGCAGAAGTGCCGCCAGAAGGCTATGCAGTATGCAGGTAACTTCATGAACGAGCTTTATCTGAACGCTCATGTAGTAGATAACCGCTACTTGTTCTTCTAATTCAGACTAGTAAATTCCTTCCAATAAATAAAAAAGGTGTATTGCCAATGAGCAATACACCTTTTTTATTTATTGGGATATCTTTTATTGTATCTATTATGATATCTTTTGGAGAATCTTCTTTATCTGTTATCCGCGGCTCCACCAATGTTTCTTTTTGGGAGCTTCCTGCTGTTCGCCGAACTTCTGTTTCAGTACTCTGCGATAACTTGTATGATTGGTGATAATCTGATAAATCTCACCCCAGTCAGGCAAACCGCCGATACCTCGGTCGTCAATGAACCAGTCGGCTTTGAGCTTGCGTGAGAAGTGATTGTTGTTCGCTAGACTCTCTTCAGGATAATCCTTGTTTACAGCCCAGAATTCAACTCCTCTTTCTCTACACCATTCTACTGCCTCGTCCAGGAGCTTTCCTTCGCGTACGCTCCATAGAATAAGCTTGTGGTGGTCTCTAATCAACATCTTTAATGTTTCTGTGGCGAAAGGTAGCTCTGTACCAATCTTCGGGTACTCGTGGGTTACGATTGTACCATCAAAATCTACTGCAATTGTTGCCATATAGTCTTAATGTTTTTAAAATCTAAAAGAGTCTTCCTATCTGGATAGAAAGACTCTTTTCTTTGTTGTATGTATGTTCTTGATTACTTCTTGATACTGTTGTCGTTGGCATTGCCATAGTGGCTGTTGCTATAGTTGCCATAGCTGCCATACTGGCCGTAAGTTCCATATTTGCCATATGATCCATAAGAACCATATTTGCCATATTTACCATACTTACCAACACCATAATAGAAGCTGTGCTTCTTCTTAGAGAGGTCGACGCCATTGAGTACTAAGCACATGTTAGGCAATTTATTCTCGGCTTTCAAACCATTGATCATGCCGAAACTAGCCTTTGGAGTATAATCTGCGCGGCAGACGTATACACAGAGATTAGCCAGACGTCCAAGCTGCAAACTGTCGTTTACAAGACCTACAGGAGCCGTATCGAGGATAATATAGTCGTAATGTTCCTTCAACTGACTGATAATGTCGTCAAGGCTTGCTCTGGTTACTAACTCTCCTGGGTTAGGAGGAACAGGACCAGCCATAAGGAGGTCGAGTTTACTGTTGACACCCGAAGAGAGAATCTGTTTCTGAATGTCATCCCATGTATTATGGTCGTGTACAATCAGATTGGTGATACCATTATGGTGGTTGTCAATCTCGAAGAGCTCTGCCAGACGTGGCTTGCGGATATCCAGACCTACCATGATAACCTTCTTGCCCAGCAAGGCGAGCGAGATACCGATATTGGATGCCACGAATGTTTTACCTTCACCTGATGTAGAAGAGGTAAACATCATCACCTTCTCACCTTCTTTCAGCATAAACTGAATATTGGTACGCAGGCCACGGAAAATCTCCTCCATCAGGTTGTTTACATTCTGGTGAACTACAATGTCAGCCTTTCCTTCCTTCTTGGCAGCGTTGCTTGCCACAGGAATATCGGCAATGACAGGTATCTGAGTGAGTTTTATCACGTCTTCATGTCCCTCAATCTTGTACTTGAAGAATTCTCTCAGGAAGAGGATGCCGGCAGGGATTGCAATACCCAGTACCAGTGCTATCAACATAATGATAGGACTCTTAGGACTAACCTTTCCTTCCAATGAAGGAGCATCGATAACCTTACCCTTGTCTGCCGTTGCTGCTAGCGATATGGAGTTTTCCTCACGTTTCTGAAGAAGCATCAGGTAAAGACCAGATTTTACTTCCTGCTGGCGACCAATCTGTGTAAGAACTCGCTCTTGCTCTGGCGAGTTACCTATCTGACTAGCATACATGGCAGCTTGTTTGGCAATGCTGTTACGCTGGATTTCCATACCCAGCTTAGCCTGGCGCATGGCACGCTTGATAGATTTTGTAAGATCATCCAACTGGGCTGACAATGGTGTAACGGTTGGAGAATTCTCACTGGCAGAATGCAACATCTGATTGCGGTTCAGAGCTATCTTGTTGTATTCGTTAATCAACTCTGTTGAACTTTCATCAGTTAGACCTACGTTTGATGGGATAGGCTGATATCTGTTGCCAGGTTCGTTCATGTATTTGCCAAGCTCATTCAGAAGTTCAACCTGTGTGTTAGCCTCCTGGAGTTTCTGTGCGTATGTGTCTGAGTTAGCGATGGCAGCTGTTGCGTTGAGCTTCATCTCTACAACATTGTTACGCTTCTTGTAGCTTTCGAGCTGGCCTTCTGTATTGCCCAGTTCGTTGTTGATCTTCTCCAGACGCTGGTTGATGAACTGTTCTGTGCGGAAAGAAATTTCATTCTTGTCCTCGTTTGCCTGGCGGTTATATACCTTTATCAATGTATTCAGGTAGTCGATACTGCGCTGAGGATCTTCGTCTTTCAATACAAGTTCGGCAATAGTTGTAGTCTTTGAAGTCTGGCTGACAGTCAGTGCTTTTGTATAGCCCTTAGCCGCCATTTCTGGTGACACGATAATCACCTTCAGGCTCTCACCGTCTTTTAATGCGTATTTGCCGTTCTGAGTGAAGTGGAGCGTTCCGACGCGGGTGTTGATGCTTGCTGGTAAACTTGCTAAAGTTTTTTCGATTTTTACAGGCTCCTTCTGAGATGAGAATGCATCAACAGGAATATAGTATGAACCTGTAACCAAATACTGGTTGCCGTCTTTCTCAATTTTGAGTTTGATAGGAGCATTCAGTTTCTTGAGATGAGCCAGGTCTAAATCTACGTTGACTTCCTGCTCTTTGTAAACCAGCTGATCCTTGAATGTGCCTTTGTGATAATAGTTCACATAACACTTCATGTCTATTACAGCTTGAGTGGCCAAGTCTTGTGCAGAAAGGATTTCAATCTCATTGTCTATACCGTTTGAGTTTGAAATAAAACCGAGGTTTGCAGCATTTTGAATCATGCTGTTACCCATACCTCTGCTCTTGTTCTGGTCGTCATCCTTAATCAACAACTTTGCTGTAGCCTGATATTGAGGTCTTGTATAGCGCAAGTAGAGATACCCCATTCCCAAACATACAATGAGTGAGAGAACGAACCATTTCCAGTTAAGGATAAGTGTAGAGTAAATCAATTGGAAGTCGATAGCTGACTTCTCTTCTTGCTCTTGTCCACTTCCCAATTCTAAGTTCTTTGTTTCTTCCATTATTTTATATTCTATTGTGTTTACACCTTTTTATATTCGTATAAGATAAATGATAGAATCTGTGCTATCTGCTTGCCGCTAGTTCTTTCAGATACTGTCCATAACCGTTTTTGAGCATCGGTTGGGCAAGTTTCAGCAACTGTTCTTTGTCAATCCATCCTTGTTTGAATGCGATTTCTTCCAGACATGCCACTTTCAGCCCCTGTCTCTTTTCGATGACTTCTATAAAGGTACTGGCTTCCGAAAGGCTATCGTGGGTACCGGTGTCAAGCCAGGCGAAACCGCGCTGTAAGGTTCTTACCTTCAGCGTCTTTTCTGTCAGATAGTGCTGGTTTACAGTTGTTATTTCCAGCTCACCTCTTGCGCTAGGCTTGATGTTTTTAGCCACATGCACCACGCTGTTTGGATAGAAATAGAGTCCTACAACCGCATAGTTGCTCTTAGGCATTTCCGGTTTTTCTTCTATACTCAGGCAGTTGCCGTTTTCATCAAACTCTGCCACACCATATCTTTCCGGATCGTTGACATAATAGCCAAATACGCTTGCCAGTCCTTCTTCTGCAGCTTTTACGCTTTCCTTGAGTAAACCCGTAAAACCGGCTCCATAGAAAATGTTGTCACCCAAAACCAGGCAGGCTGTATCATTACCGATAAACTTCTCGCCAATGATGAAGGCTTGAGCCAGACCATCGGGTGATGGCTGTTCTGCATATTCGAAGTGTACACCCAATTCGCTGCCGTCGCCTAACAGACGTTTGAAACCAGGCAAGTCGAATGGGGTAGATATAATCAAAATCTCCTTGATTCCTGCCAACATTAGCACGGAAACAGGGTAGTATATCATTGGCTTATCAAAAATGGGTATCAATTGCTTACTGATACCTTTGGTAATAGGGTAAAGTCTTGTACCCGAACCTCCCGCTAATACGATTCCTTTCATATCTTCTCTATTTCTAATATAAAGTTGAATAGTCTTATCTTAAAACGCGGCAAAGTTACTAAAAAAAGTTGAATGAGTGAAATCATAGGCCATAAAAATGCATTTTTTGATAAAAAAAGCACCTTTTTATATAAAAAACGTCGCTTTGATTTGGGTATTTACTGATTTTATTGTATTTTTGCAGAACAATTTAAATAGAAATAGAAAATAAAATAATAAAGGAATGGGAATTTTTGCAAAACTATTCGGTCGTAAGGACGACGATAAAAAGGTAGGTGGAATGGAAGATTACATGACCTTGGTCCGTGTATACTTTCAGGCTGCACTTGCTTCTCAGTTAGGTATCACCAATTTGGCCGTGTTGCCAGACTTGCGTGTCTTCAAGACAAGTCTGCATGTTCCGACGGTCAACAATCGCCTGGGTATTGGCGAAAAGGTTCAGGTGAAGAAAATGATGAAGAATATCTATGATACGGATGATGCCTTCTTTAAGGAAATAGATTCCAGTATCCGTAAGAACTGCCACAAACTGCAGGATGTCAATGTATATCTCATCCAGTTCCAGAACTTCACACAGGATCTGATGATGCTGATGGGCAACTTGATGAAGTTTAAGCTCCGTTTGCCTAGCTTCATGAAGAATTCACTTTACAAGCTGACTGCTAAAACTGTAGAAGATATCTTCACTAAGAATGATTTCTCTGATGCCAGTGTGCTGAAAACCGTGCTTCAGTTGCGTCAGTTCAACAAGCGCTTGGCATTCAGCCAGCAATGGGTAACCGACTTTACCTTCCAGGTATTGATGCTTGCCAAAAAAGAGCCACGTCCATCAGATGAAGACGTAGAAAAGGCAAAGCAAAAGATGGGAAAGTAACAAATGTTGCGCCCAAAATGAAAAAAAATAGCAGAATATTTGTTTTATTCAAATAATTCTCTTAAATTTGTAGCCAAAAATAATAGTCATGAGTGCAAATGAGAAAACAATTAATACGTTTGCCACAAGAGTAAGGCAGATGATTCTCAAGTTTGACGAAGTCAAGCAGGAGAATGCTGAACTCTATGCGATGGTGGATGAGCGCGATGCCAAAATCAAGGCATTGGAGGAAAAGTTGGCTCAAGCGCAGAGTGATTACGACAGCTTGAAGATGGCAAAGATGATGACGATTTCTGACAATGATATGGAAGCTACTCAGAAGCGCATCGCCAAGCTCATAAGAGATGTCAATAAGTGTATCACACTATTGGGTGAAAAGTAAAAATCGGAACGATGGCAGAACAAGATAAATTACTCATACGGTTACACGTCTATGATACAGATCTTTCGGTAAGAATACCTAGGGAAGACGAGGAGTATTATCGTAAATCAGCTAAGCTGATAGATGATATTGTAAACTCATATACCAAGATTTTCAAAGGCAGAAAGAGCGATAAGGAAATCCTGTATATGGCGCTCATTGATGTGGCATTGAGATATGAAAAGGAATCGGATCGGAATGATACGAAACCTTATGATGATATTCTTGAGAAGCTTACCTCCGAGATTGAAGACGCTTTGAAATAAGAATATTAATAAACATATATATAATATAATGATAGTAACTATTATAGCAGCCTTGGTGGCGCTTGTTATCGGCGGTGCTGCTGGGTATTTCATTTTCCGTTATGTCATTAAGGGAAAATATAATGAAATGATAGAAGCTGCCAACAAAGAGGCAGAAGTAGTAAAAGAGAAGAAGCTTTTGGAAGTGAAGGAGAAATTCCTCAACAAGAAGGCGGAACTCGAAAAAGAAGTGCAGCAGCGTAATTCTCGCATCCAGCAGAATGAGAATAAGTTGAAGCAGCGCGAGATTTCTCTCAATCAGCGTCAGGAAGACCTCGGTCGACGCAAGATGGAGATTGATCAGTATCAGCAGCGTGTTGACAACGAGAAGAAACTCTTGTCTGTAAAGCAGCAGGAACTTGATAAGATGCAGAAACAGGAGCAGGCTAAACTGGAAGAACTTTCTGGTCTGAGCGCTGAGGAGGCTAAGCAGAGATTGATTGAGAGTCTGAAAGATCAGGCTAAACTCGATGCTGCAAGCTATGTGAACGAAATTATGGATGATGCCAAACTCAATGCTAACCAGCAGGCTAAGAAGATTGTGATTCAGACAATCCAGCGTGTTGCTACAGAAACAGCCATTGAGAACTCTGTTAGCGTTTTCCATATCGATAATGATGAGGTAAAGGGACGTATTATCGGTCGTGAAGGCCGCAATATCCGTGCTCTGGAAGCAGCAACTGGTGTAGAAATCGTTGTGGATGATACTCCTGAGGCAATCGTTATCTCAGCCTTCGACCCTGTTCGTCGTGAGGTTTGCCGTCTGGCTCTCCATCAGTTGGTTGCTGACGGCCGTATCCACCCAGCCCGTATCGAGGAGGTGGTAGCCAAGGTGAAGAAACAGTTGGATAATGAAATTATCGAAACTGGTAAGCGTACAGCTATCGACCTTGGTATTCATGGTCTGCACCCAGAGTTGATTCGTATCATCGGTAAGATGAAGTACCGTTCTTCTTATGGTCAGAACCTCTTGCAGCATGCCCGTGAAACCGCTAACCTCTGTGCGGTTATGGCTTCTGAATTGGGATTGAATCCTAAGAAGGCTAAGCGTGCCGGTCTTTTGCACGATATTGGTAAGGTGCCTGATGAGGAGAGTGAATTGCCACACGCATTGTATGGTGCCAAGATTGCAGAGAAGTATAAGGAAAAACCTGATATCTGCAATGCCATCGGTGCTCACCATGATGAGATGGAGATGAACACATTATTGGCTCCTATCGTACAGGTTTGTGATGCTATCTCTGGTGCCCGTCCTGGTGCCCGTCGTGAGATTGTAGAGGCTTATATCAAGCGTTTGAACGATCTTGAAGCTATCGCCATGAGTTATCCTGGCGTAACCAAGACTTACGCTATCCAGGCAGGTCGTGAACTCCGTGTCATCGTTGGTGCGGATAAGATGAACGATGAAGAGAGCATCAAGCTTTCTGATGAAATCGCAACCAAGATTCAGAATGAGATGACTTATCCTGGTCAGGTTAAGATTACTGTGATTCGTGAGACTCGTAGTGTAGCTTACGCTAAGTAAGATAGAATTATATTTGAAGTTTAAATTGTCGTTTCTCTTCTGCAAGGTAGAGAGATGTATCTTGATAAAGCCGTACTCTGTTTATTTTATAGGGTGCGGCTTTTCTTTTCCCTTTTCAGAATATGATGAAAGCAGAACAGAAAGTATTAAAGCGATTCAATAAGGGATGTGTCAATTACCGGCTTTTGGAAGATGGTGACCATATTCTTATAGCCTTGAGTGGTGGAAAGGATTCCCTGGAATTGGTCCGTTTGCTGGCTCAGCGTGCCCGCATCTATAAGCCGCATATCGAGGTAGAGGCGGCTCATATCATCATGGATAACATTCCTTACGAGACCGACCGCTCTTATCTGCAGGATTTCTGTGCAGAGAATGGCATCAAGCTCCATATCCTTCATAGTTCGTTCGATGAATCCACCGATCCCCGAAAGACCCGTTGCTTCCTCTGTGCCTGGAACCGACGCAAGACGCTCTTCGAGTTTGCTGTAAGCCACGGGTTCAATAAGATAGCTCTAGGACATCACATGGATGATATCCTTGTTACCCTGCTGATGAACATCACCTTCGAGGGTTCGCATTCCACCATGCAGCCCAGTCTTCCTCTGAAACATTATCCGCTTACCATTATCCGTCCGCTCTGTCTCGTACATGAGGCGGATATCCGGCAGGTAGCAGAAGAGTTGCATTTCACTAAGCAGAAGGCGTTGTGTCCTTACGAAGAGACTACCCGCCGTTCGGATATGCAAGCCGTCTTCCTGCATTTGGAACAGTTGAACCCAGAGGCGCGCTACAGTCTTTGGCGCTCTGTCTTTATGGAATAAATATAGTAGAAAAAGCAATAAAAAACGAAAGTACTTTCATGAGCACATGAAAGTACTTTCGTTGGACAATGAAATAGGCTTCATTTGCCATCGAAGCCTATTGTATTTGTTCCTGGGGTAGATCTAGTAAATGGCAGTTACTAATTTTGGGGAGCTGCCCAGAAACGTGAAGCATCTGTTGTCAGTACTGAATGGTCGAGAAGTTCAAAACCTTTGAATCCAGAAGGAACAAGCACGATATGGCGATTATTGTTTCGATAAGCAGGATTATTATCTTCGCGACCATAGCCTGTTGTCTCCCAAGTATCAAACCAGTATAAGTTTTTTGCCCAATATGCCCTGTAATAAACAAAATCATTATCTGAATTCAAGAGAGGACGGTAAACAATTTCTCTGCCGTCAATATATCGCTCACGCATTTCTGCAAGAGAAAGTGGAGTGCCTTTTTCATCTTCTGCCCAAGCATTCATATCCGAGTCTAGCATAGCCCATTTCTGTAATTCTGGCAGCTACACCAGGTTAACAACATGGCAGTCGGAATCCTCGGAATCTGCGGGATGACAAGTTACAAAGCGGTTTACAATACCCTCAGACTGCAATAGTTCGTGTAAGAGGATGGAGTGTAATCGACAGTTGAATGCAGGCTCTATCGATCGAGTGTATTTCCAGAGATCTATAGCATTACATCTCTTAGGATTAATCTTTTGATTGGCATGAGGAATGTTTTCCGCTACAAAACGTGCCAGTGAAATGGCCTTGTCCCATGTTGGCATTGTGGAAGATAAAACTGTATCGAGTTTGAAATATTCACGGATTTTTTGTGATTGGACAGAATCTTTCTGATATGCAAAATGATAGGACGTAGTATCTGGTACATATTTGCCAGCGTCTTTTAATTTTTCTACCATTTCATTCTACAGCGAATTGCAAAGATAAGCTTCCACTTGTTTATTGAAAACAAAGCGTGCCAACAGTAATGTTGCTACAGCTATGAGCAGGATTCCTAGGATGCTCCAGCCTACCAACTTGATTTTTTTCTTCATTTTTTTATTCTATTAGTTATTTCATTTTTTCTATCTGTTCCTGGGTTAGTCCGGAATACTTCTTGATTAGATTGATGTCAACACCATCGGCAAGCATGTTCTTGGCAATTTCCAAGGCTTTCTCATTCTTACCTTCTTGCTTCGCCGTATCAATAGAGTTTTTGATATCACGATATGCCATCTTACTTGCCTCCTACGTGCTCTGGATTCAGATACGACACGTCCTTCACAACCTGTCGGCCATTAAAAAAGCTGTTGAGGAAGCAAATCAGTAAATTCTTGTTCATTGCCGTTCCAAATATTCGCTTGAAACTGAAGTCGGTCAGCAAGCTGATGTATGTTTCTTCTACCTGTTTCATACGTCATTCTTTTTAAATCTTATGCAAAGATACGCTGAATATTTGTAACCTCCAAATTTTAAGGCAGTTTTTTCTCATAATTGTCTTGTTTCACATATATATTAAGGTAATTTCGTAGCGTCGGATATGCCCTTTCCTCCGTTAGGCGTTCCGGCGGATTTACAATCCGCCGCTAATAAATGTCCTAACCTCTTTATGCTCTGGGGATATGTTATCCCCAGCAACCAGGATGTAGTCTGCAATGTGATGGGAATGGGGGATTTCAAACCGATGCAGCGGATGTGGTGCTGAAGATGGGCTCTGGAGGCGCAGGTGGAGAACTTCGTCTTCATCGGTTCTTTCTCTCTCCTTTCCTCTCATTCTTGCTTCTTATTTCATGTCATCCGAGTTGAGTATGGTGATGGTCTTGCCATCAATCCTGATGGCGCCCTTCTCCTCGAATTCGGACAGGCAGCGGAGGAGCGAGAACTTCTGGATACCGAAGATATCCGCCATTTCCTGGCGGCTGACATCCAGTCGGATGGTTCTGCTCTGCTGTTCGGTAGCCATCTTGATGAGGTATTGCGCCACCTTCTCCTTGACGGAGAAAAGGGAGAGCATGCGCATTTTCTGCGAAAGGAAGATATCTATCCTTGACAGGTGCTGGATGAAGTTCCAGCGTATGCGTTCGTCGGTATCTATCAGCAGTTTCAGTTCCGAAGGCCTCATGCGCAGGAGGGTAGTCTTCTTGCTTGTCTCCACGCTTACGGGCATCTCGTTATGATGTGCGAAGATATAGGCAGGGGCTATCAGCATCGATTCTCCCAGCCGCTCTATTTGGGCCTGCTTGCCCGACAATCCCGACATGCGGGCTATCATCTCCCCCTCGACGATGATGTCGGCATATCTGCAGGGCATTCCTGCCAGCACATAGGTTTCCCTGGCAGCAAGCTCCACCATCCGGTAGCTTACCATCGACAGTGCCTCTCTGATTTCCTCTGGAGTAAACCCCTCAAACACCGTGCATTTCTGCAAGGTAACGAATATTGATTCTTTCATACATTTAAGTTTTATATTCAATAACGCATTTTCCCCCGATTTATTATTTGCTCCATTTAGAATCTTGAAGGCAGAATCTCCGCACGCCCTATAAGAGTGGAATCTTACTAGCTAAAGTTCTGGTAATAAGCAAGAAAAATACGAAAAAACTTTGGTATCTTAAAATAAAGTCGTAACTTTGCAACTGAATATTAATAAATGGAGGAAGAATATGGCAAATTATATCAGATTTGACTGGGCGATGAAGCGCCTGCTTCGCAACAAGGCAAACTATGCCGTGCTGGAGGGCTTTATGTGTTCGCTGCTGAACGAGAAATTCAAGATCAACCGATTCCTAGATAGTGAGAGCAATCAGCAGACCGAGAATGATAAATTCAACAGAGTGGATATCCTGGCAGAAAATGAGAAGGGAGAATTCATCATCTTCGAGATACAGAATACCCGTGAACATACCTATTTCCACCGTATGCTCTATGGAGTTTCCAAGGTCATCACAGACAATATCAGTCTGGGCGATGATTACGACAAAGTGCGCAAGGTATATTCCATCAATATCGTGTATTTCACATTGGGACAGGCTAAGGATTATGTATATCATGGCAAGACGATGTTCCAGGGACTGCATCAGCCGAATGATATCCTGAAACTCTCCAACCGACAGAGTGAACTCTTCTTCGGTGATGAAATCCCTCAGGGACGCAAGACTAATCGCGAAGCCGGAGACATATTCCCGGAGTATTATCTGCTCTGCGTGAACAACTTTGATAAGCTGGCGGTGAACAATCTGGATGAATGGATCGAGTTTCTCAAGACCGGCGAGATCAGCGAGGCAGCCCAGGCTCCAGGTTTGGCAGATGCCCGCAAATGCCTGGATATAGATAAGTTGACCGTAGCGGAAAAGAATGATTATGTCCGTCACATGGAGAATCTGCGCTATCAGCGCAGCGTTATCAAGACGGGTTATGATGATGGCTGGCAGAAAGGTCTTGCCGATGGTCGAGAAGAAGGACGAGAAGAAGGACGAGCTGAAGGACGAGCTGAAGGTCGAGAAGAAGGTCGAGAAGAAGGTCGTGCCGAAGGAGCCAAAGATGAGAAGAAGGCCACAGCCCGTCGTCTTCTTGCAATGGGCTTGTCTGCCGAGCAAGTGGCAGCAGCAACCCAGTTGTCATTAGATGAAATAAAGAAATTATAGCTGCTTTTAGCAATAGATAAAGGGAGATTTCGCCAAGAAATCTCCCTTTATTGTTGTATGCTCGGCATGGACGTTGTCTAACGGCTGCAAATCCCGAGTAAGCCCTAATAGCTGGAATTGCATTCATCATATCCCCAGCAATCAGCCTTTAGTCTGTTGGTGATTTGCTGCATTTCTTTTGATTTTTTACTCGAGTTTTACAGATTCTCCCTTAACTCAGTAGCTGCTGTTCTTATCCTATATATTTTTTGATGTCCTCTTCTACCGTTCCGTTTCCGGCAATGCCAAAGGTATCTACCAGAACCTTCAGTACGGCTGGTGAACAGAAGGCTGGGAGCGTAGGACCCAGATGGATGTTCTTTACGCCTAGATGCAGCAGGGCAAGAAGTACGATGACAGCCTTCTGCTCGTACCAGGCAATATTGAAGAAGATAGGAAGTTCATTGATGTCGCTGGCTCCAAAGATCTCCTTCAGCTTCAATGCCACAACCGCCCAGGAATAGGAGTCGTTGCACTGACCGGCATCCAGCACACGAGGAATGCCGTTGATGTCGCCCAGATTGAGCTTGTTGTACTTGAACTTGGCACAGCCGCTGGTGAGTATCACTACATCCTGAGGCAGCGCCTTGGCAAACTCCTCGTAGTAGTTGCGGCTCTTCATTCTGCCATCGCAGCCACTCATCACCACAAACTTGCGGATGGCTCCGCTCTTTACAGCTTCTACTATCTTGTCTGCCAGGGCAAAGACCTGAGCATGCGCAAAACCGCCGATGATCTCGCCTGTCTCTATCTCCTTAGGTGGCTGGCAGGTCTTGGCAAGTGCAATCACCTCGGAGAAGTCCTTGTGGCCGTCGGCGCCCGCCTGGATATGCTTCCAGCCAGGGAAACCAGTAGAGTTGGTGGTGAAGACGCGGTTCCTGTAGCCTGCCGATGGCGATGGCGGAACGATGCAGTTGGTGGTGAAGACAACAGGACCGTTGAAGCTCTCGAATTCCTCCTTCTGTTTCCACCACGCATTGCCGTAGTTGCCCACCAGATGCTTGTACTTCTTGAGCTGCGGATAGTAGTGTGCAGGAAGCATCTCGCCATGGGTATAGACATCGATGCCCGTACCTTCGGTCTGGATGAGGAGATCTTCGATATCCTTCAGGTCGTGACCGGAGATGAGGATGCCCGGATTGCTGCCTGTGCCGATGTTCACTCTGGTGAGTTCCGGATTACCGTATGCCTGGGTGTTGGCCTTGTCGAGGAGTGCCATCACATCCACGCCGTACTTTCCTGTTTCGAGCACCACGCCCAGTAGCGTGTTCATATCAGCATCAGGGTTGCTGATGGTGGCGAGAGCACGGCAGATAAAGCTGATAATCTCGCTGTTCTCTTCTCCCAGATGGGCTGCGTGCTCGTAGTATGCTGCCATACCCTTCAGACCGAGTATGGTGAGTTCCTTGAGCGAGCGGATATCTGCATTCTCGTGGCGGAGTACGGATTCACGGGCGCCCTCTGCCTCATAGTCTGTCTTCTCGCCACCCCAGGTTACCTCCTGATAGGCAGGGAGGTGGATATTCATGCTTGCTGCCTTTTGCAGCAGCTGTTTCTTCAGTACGATGCCCTTATCTACCTTTTGTAGGATATCCTGGTCGTTGAAGTTGGCGTTGGTAATGGTGGTGAAGAGTGCATCCGTGAGGAAACGGGTTACCTCTGGTGTCGGCTCTTTGCCTATGCTATGCTGTATGGTTCCTATGCCACGAACCACGCTGAGCAGCAGATCCTGCCACTTGGAGGTTGTAGCCTCCTTACCGCAAACACCCTTGATGGTACAGCCTGTACCCTTAGCTGTTTCCTGACACTGGAAACAGAACATCTTGTTTTCTGCCATATTGCTATAAATTAATGAGTTATTTTAATGTTTTCTTCCAGGCGGCAATCTGCCATTCCTGGTTTCCGGCTGCAAAATTACGGCTTTAAAAATAATCCTACGGTAACAATTGTTACCGTAGGATATTAAAAAAACATAAAAAGAGTGTGGGGGAACGGATTTCGTTTTCAGCAGGGCTATCTTATCACATAAGCTACCTCCCCCATCCGGCTTGCGAAAGTAGGCTGGGGGCTTATGATAACTTCTTATTTCATTTTTTTTCTATCTGTTCCTGGGTTAGTCGGAATACTTCTTGATTAGATTGATGTCAACACCATCATATATTTATCCTTAAGGGAAAATAAAATTATCCTTAGGGGAAAATAAATTTTGCCTTAAGACTAAATATATTCTGGCTTCTGACGGGCTATGCATAAGAGTGCATGCCCGTGAGGAAATAGTTCACACCGAAATAGGTCATGGCGATACTCAGGAAGGCTAGGGTGATGTAGATGTGATATACCAGTGGCTTGCGGAAGACCGGTAGACTCTGCGTATGCACTACTACGGCATAAATCATAAAGGTGATGAGCGCCCACGTCTCCTTGCTATCCCAACTCCAGTAATTACCCCAACTCACGTTAGCCCAGATGGCTCCGATGAAGATGCCGAACCCCATTGTGGTGAGGGCAGGGTAGAGGAAGAGACGGCTTAAATCCCGCAGTTCTTCGCCATGAAAGCGCATGCAGATGCCCATGATGCCGCAGATGAAAGTTAAGGATAGCAGTGCATAGCTCATCATGATGATGCTGACATGGATGCTGAGTAACGGACTGTTCAATACCGGCATCATCTGTCCGATAGCAGGATCCATCTGGTTGATATGGCTTACCTGAAGGAAAAATCCTGAAATTAGGAAGCCGAATACCATCACGATGCGGATGCGCAACTGCATCAAAATGCTGATAAGCATCACGAACCAGGCTACAGTCAGCATACTTTCATATCCGTTAGACATAGGTATGTTGCCGCTGATAATCCATCTCAATGCCAATCCGAAGGTTAAGGCAAAGAAGGAAACGCAAAGCAAGATAGGCAAAGCGATGTTCAATGCCTTGATTTCTCTCTTCTTCGTCATGCGATAGATGGTGTAGAAGAGGGCAATGAAGCCCAGTGTGAGGTTTGCCATGAAGAGAATGGTGGCAAAAGGAAAGGCATTATTGATGCGTTCTGCCTTATACTGTGTAGCTGTTGGCAGCGAATTACCGCTACTAACCTCCTGATATTTCTTCATCTTGACGAAGAACTCGTTTACACGGCTCGTATTGCCTGCCTTTACATCGCCATTCAGCAGGGAGAATACATTCCTGATATAGAGCGCATGCTGGTGCTCCACGGCCTGTGGCAACTTATCTACAGGTGAAAACCACGTGGTAGTGCCAGCCTTGATGAATGAATGATCCTTGGTAGCCTTCACATTCTTGGTGAAGGTGTAAGGAAGAACTTTCAATGAGATACCTTCTCGCAACTCCATGATCATTTGTATCTTGCCATCGATATCGGCGGCTTGCTGATGGAACTTGTCCTGCTGCCCATTGTAGTATTCCTGAACATACTGTCCGATGGTATAGCCACCCATTTCACGATTGAAGAAAGTATTGAGCGAAGCATAGTCAGGCAGATTCATCGCTGTTTTCATTTCTCCGCTCTTGATCTTGATGAAAGGCTCGTTTGTCCAAGTATTTCCATAGAATACCCAACCAGAGAGTACCTGTTCTGCAGTCAATCCCAGATAGCTCCTGGCTCCATATATCTTCTTGCAGAAATCGAGGGCAAAGGTCTGTACCGGACAGATGCGGTCGTTGTAGAGAATATGAAGCTCGCCAAACTTCTCTGCAGTTTCCTTTGGCAATACAGCATTTTGGAGATTGCCTGTTGCAGATTCTGCATGCAGTGTCTGTATATTGCCCATGCTGAGGAGGAGTGCTGTTATCAAGGCTCCCTTCTTGAGCAAAGGACTCTTCAGTAGTTTGCGATAACCGCCCTTAGGGTCGAAGAGCATCCATACGAGGGAGATGAAGAGCAGCGCATAGCCAGTATAGGTGACTGGTATGCCGTATGGATCGGCATTGATAGCGAGCACGCTTCCCTTGCCGTCTTCATCGTAAGATGACTGATAAAGACGGTAAGACCGGTGGGAATAGATGTTATTCATCGAAACTTCGCCTTCGCTCTTATCATCTCCGTCTATTACGGTGAATTTTGAAGAATAGTCAGCCACGGCGTTGGTTCCATCGTGCATCTTCGCTTCAAACTTCTGCAGGCAGAGCGAGAAAGGGAGTTTCTCTTCCTGCATACCCTGCTCTTCATCCTGAGCCATATAAGTATCTGTAGGCTGACCGATGCGCAGATGAATCATGCCCCGTTTAGCCGATATATGTGTGAGCAATGCCCCGGCAAGGATGATGATGAAGGAGAGATGGAGTGCCAATGTAGAAGCGCACTTCACTTTTCTTTTGATGATGTAGAACGCACCGAGGGCAGCAAGTACTGCCCAGATAAGAATGAACCACCATGCCCCATAGTAGTGGGCATGGGCATAATCCGTGCCCTGGCTTTTTTCCACGATGGTGGCGGCAGCCATGCATACGAGCACAAGAATGTAAAGAATGAATATAATCTTTTTAACCATACTTAGTTGGAATCTTGATAGAATTTCCGCTGCAAAATTACGATATTATTCGGAGACAAGCAAGATTTTATACGTATATTTAGAGGTTCTGATAAAAAAGCTGCCAAATGCTTTTGATAGCCTGGCAGCTTTTCTTATTTTTGTTTCTTCTTGTAATATCTTATCATTAGATAGAACGCAGGAACTTAACCACTGCATCACGATCGCTCTTCGATGCTTTGTAGAAGTTCATGGCTGAACTATAGGCATGACTCTTCTTGCTGTAGCAGTGCCACATGATGGCTTCCACCTCGTTGCGGGCACGACAGTCGTGCAGGCGATCTTCTGCACCTGTGTTCAGATAGCTCAAGCCACGACCCCAAAGTGGAGTGGTGCGGCACCATGATCCATGGATGTCGTTCATCATATAGAGCTTGTGCTGAATGAAGTCAGAATATGGATAAATGGTCTGGTTCTGATAACGAGGCAACTTCTTGTCGGCGATGTACTTGGATGTTACGTAGTTATCGTCACCGGTCTTCCATGATGGCTTGTGACAGTTGGCGCAGCCCCATTCCATGAAGAGTTTTTTACCTTGCTGTACCTGTGAATCATTCAAGTTGCGGGCACGAGGTACTGCAAGTCCACGATGCCATACCATGAAGGCATAGAAATCGTCCATGCTCTGCTCAGGCTTGAAGTTGTGCCATTGGTTGTCAAACTGGTTGGTTTTTGGATCCAACAGGTTTACTACTGCTTCCTTGATTCCCTCGTCAGTACCATCTGCATAATATGGAGAGGTAGGGTCCTTCTTGATGGCTGCAATCACATCCGTATTCTCTGACATTGCCTTTGCCCAAGGGGTCGTGGTATAGAGGCAAGGACGATCCTGACGGGTAACATTGGTGATGTTCCAGATAGCGTTAGCACCAGGACCATCCTGTAAACTACCACGGGTCAAGGCATAAGTGAAGCGCTTGACAATCTTTTTGTTCAATTCAGAGGTGTTTGGATCGAATGTGCTGCCATCTGCATGCACGCCACCAATAGCGTATTTGCTATCTCTACCAAATGTTGTATAGTATGCTCCGTCGGTAAAGTCATTCTTGTCGGCATCCCAAAATGATGGATTGATGTATTCTTTTACGTCAAGTCCAGCTTTCTTGAAGTAAGATGCCTCTGATGCATACTGTGCCTTGATAGCTTCGTTAGGAATGGCATCTACCAGTCCTGTACCACCAATACCGATGGTAGATTCCAATCTTACAGCTACTGCACCATTGCCGGTTTCGTATGGAGTAGGACTGGTGTTGAAGGCACTCTTAGGGATAGAAATCTCAGGATAAATCAAATCAAACTTTTCGCCATCAGGGAACTGCATGGATGGTATCTCTTCTGTTTCCATCTTGTTGACGTGCTCCCAACTCATATTGATTTTGCTCTCATCGATAGGTGGCAAGAATGGAGACTGTGCTTGTGTCTGAGGCATACCTGTAACCTCAGCTACATAGCCACCATCATTGCTGTTGGCACCATCTACAGGATGATAAACTACGAGCAGATAACCATTACCGTTACCATAGCGGGTTTCATACTGTGCCTTGCGCTTGCCATGACCATACTCTGGGTGGCAGTCAAAGCAAGATGAGCGTACAGAAGCAGGACCCAAGCCCTTGAAGGCACCGGTGTTCCATGAATACTGGCGCTCGAATATCTGCTCGCCGATAAAGAACTGCTTGAAGAGTTCTGGATCGTTATCTACGGCAGGGGTCTGATCAGAGTAACTGCTGGAACCAGTGTTCTCTGTTGTACCCAGCTTACCACCTGGATACCACTCATCTGCAGTAAAGTTACCCACTTCCTTACCTACGTATGCGGCATCTGTTTCCTGAATTTCAACTTTGTTGTCATCGTCAGAACAGCTAGCCATTGTCGTAGCCAAAGCCAGGGCGAACGACAGGTAGGCGTAATTCTTAAAATTCTTATTCATAATGTATTTTCTTTGTGATATATTATATTTAACCCAAATGACGTAGCTTCGCTTCTATTGAAGAAAGCAAAGCTACGTAATCCTTTATTCCTGTTGTTTCTGCTGTAATGGATAAATTACTTGGAAACCTTCAAGGCGCGGAACCAGGCACCCGCATTGTTCAACTCGTCGTCCAGGGTGTTGATCTTGTCGATGCAAGTCTTTACCTGAGCATTGGCTGGATCATCCACGAAGGCGATACCGCTCTTCTTGGCAGACTCCAATGCTGCGATAGCCTCATCAAGAGCTGTATTCAATGCGTTGTAGCCACTGTAGTTGTACTTCTTCATGATAGTCATCAATGAATTAGCAACAGGAGTTGTAGCAGTTACATGACGTGTACCATAGAGAGAGTTCTTGATAGAGTAGATGTTGTCCTGATAGTCGATGAATGAACGCTTGCTGTATGGTGACTCAATGTAGTCGCGAGATTCAGCTTCGCCATCCTCTGTTGTACCGCCATGACCGGTAGCTACACGGTAAGCCTGACCCAGCTTCTGGGTGTAAACCTCCTGGCAGATGCTTGAGCAACCGCCTACGAATACATTCTCCAAGGTCTCCTGCCATGTAGGGAACCAAGCCTTGTCGCCTGTGGCATTGAGGAAGAACTGACCGTAACCGATACCTGCAGTAGAAAGGGCACCAGCACTCTCCTCCAGACCAGCAAGACCATCAACCACCCACTTGCAATTGGTTGTCAACCAAGAACCGAGGGTTGCATCACCATTCCAACCATACTGGAGGAGTGAAGTCATGTTGTAGATGTCGCCAGCTACAGCGGCAGCAAATGCCAACTCGTCGATACCCTTTACGGTGGTCATGCCCTCTTCTGTCTCGTTGTTGTTCAGCATGGCTGCAGTACGTGCGGCTCCATTACGGAAGAGTACGAACTCCAATCCGTGGAAACCGATTACAGAGTCGAAGTTCTTGTTCTCGGTATAGATAAACTGAGCTGGGTTTGAACCCTGGATTCCGGCGATGATGTTCTGGTTGTTGAGTGCCTCTACCATCTGGTCGTGGTCGAGTGGCCATGAGTCGATGTGTGGGTCAATCTCGTTGTTGGCTGCTGCACCATAGAGGAATGCCTCACTGCGCTCCCATTCACGACGAGCGTTCTTGAAAGCCTCGCAGGCATCGGTGATATCTGCATCGCTCAAGTTGCCAGCCTTGGCGTTGGCGTATGCCTTGTCGCATGCATCCTTCAGAACCTTAGCATTGTCTCTCAAATCCTTGTAGGTAGGATTGATAATGTCGTTTACATAAGTGTTGGCAACTGCTGATAATTCTGTTGCTGGAACTACGTTACCCTCTGTTACTGGGCCATCATCATCGCTACAAGAAGCGAAACCCAAAGATAAGGTCATTGTTGCTACGAACAAGAATGCCTTCTGAAAAATCTTTTTCATGTTTCTTTGTTTTTTATGTTTGAATATGATAATTATTATTCTATGAAACGGCTCTTTTCACCTGGATTAGAGGAAGAAGCCCTGATAAGCGATGCCGATGTTCACGGCTGGCTCATTGTTGTACTTAGAGTGGAAGATGCGCTGGTTGTATTCAGCTTTCACACAGATTTGTGGGAGAGGGAAGTAGTTGATACCTGCTGCCACAATTTTGCGGTTGGTCCACTTGGCGGTGGTATTGTGAACGGATGAATCGTAATACTCGAAATGACCGAACACATACAGCTTCTGGTTGTTTTCACGCAACTTGGAAATCTGAGAGAAGACATCATAGCCTGCTTCCACCATGGTAGCGATGGCATGACTGCCGAAGTATTTGCCGCTGCCTGATTCATTAGGCTTGACGTTAGCCGTACCAGGATATACAATGCTGGTAATGGCTGTAGCATCGCTTACATAGCCATAATCCACGTTGCCTCTAATCTTCCAGCTGTACTTGTTGTAGGTGAAGTCGAAGGCACCTACATATACGTTTCCCTTGATGTTTTTGTGTTGGGTATCCTGTGGGGTGGTGTTGCCCATCGCCTTGCCGTAGTAACCGCTCAGTCCGATGCGCAGACCAGGAATACTGTAGTTATCTACACGGGCAGCAACGGCATATTTGTTGGCTACCTCAAACTCGTATGGACTCTTGGCACCGCCTTGAATCCAGTTGCTGCGACTGAAACGGTAGGCGTTCAAACCTGCCAGAAACTGTGCCTCGTAGCGGAACTTACCGCTCTTTCCCCAGAAACTGATACCAGTCTGGTGCCATGTACAAGGAAGAATGGTGTTTTCTCCTTCCGGACGATAAACAGTAAAGAAATTCAATGGTTCGTGATAGGCATTGGTAAGACCTACAGGTACAACGATGTGTCCAGCCTTGATGTTAGCCCATCGACCGAATGATTTCTGAATCCAGAACTGTTCGAGTTCCACCTCGCCACCTTTCTCTACCTCTTGTTCATACTCGATGGCCTCCTCTGCCTCGTATTCGATAGACTGTCCGGTACCTCCGTGTTCAAACTCAATTTCAGTACCCATGGACCATCCCTTTCCGAAGTTGTAACCCAGGTAGATTACTGCATGAGGAATGTCGAAACGTCCGTGGTCGGGTGCGTTTTTATAAGCGGTGGCGTTAGAGTAGCGTTTTCCTGCGTCGCTATAGAAGTTGCGGCTCATGGCAACCTCGCCATAACCACCCACGCTGAGGCGCTTGCCGTTTACATGCTGCATCACACTATCGGCAGCCACAGTTTGTGCACTTGCCGTTGCCAAACCGGCAACGAGGGCAGCGGACATCAATCCAATTCTTAAACTGTTCATCTTTAATATTTTGAAATTATTGTTATCGTATAATTTTATATAAAGGAAAGAGCGCGGATGTCTGCTTGCGGTCTCGATACTTTAGAGGCCTAGTATCTCCTTAAAGCCATGAGGCATGATAAGGAATTACGCAGCTCTGCCGCTCGGGAGTGGCAATCATCACCGCGCTCTTTCTCGATTTCGGGTGCAAAGTTACAGAGTTTTAAAATATCTTGCAATACCTAAAAATCGGTAAACTGGCGCATCCCCATTTTTAGGTATTGCGAGTTTCGAAACTTTTTTGTATATTTGCAACCGAAATAGAAACATTATGAATGTTCTTGATACAAGGATGTTTTCATTTAAGGATAAAGAAAGATGAAAAATCAGAAGATGTATGAAGCTGATGACAAGATGATCAGCATCATTAGAGACAATTATAACATTTTACAGAGCCTCGGCAGCTTCGGTATCAACCTGGGCTTTGGTGATAAAACTGTGTGCGAAGTTTGCGAAGAACAGCAGGTGGATACCTATACTTTCCTGTCCGTGGTTAACTTGACGATTAATGGTTACAAGGAGTATGACGATGCTGACCGCCTGTCGCTGCCGACCCTATTGCACTATCTCAAAGCATCGCATGCCTATTACATAGATTTCCAGTTGCCGTTTATCCGTAAGGAACTGGTTGAAGCGCTGGATGAAAAGGATAATCTGGCGCGCCTTATCCTCAAGCTTTATGATGACTATGCCCATAGCATCACCAATCACATGAAGTATGAGGAAAGAATGGTATTCCCTTATGTTCAGGCACTTATAGATGGTAATGCCAATGCAAACTTTGATATAGAGACCTTCTCGAAGCACCATGCTCAGGTAGATTTGAAGTTAAAGGAACTCAAGAGTATCATTATCAAGTATTTGCCTTCTGATGGCTTGCATAATAATCAGCTCAGCGCCACTCTTTATGATATATATAATAATGAGGAATGGCTGAAACATCATTCTGAGGTTGAGGAAGAAATCTTTATTCCTGCAGTAAGAAATGCAGAGCGTAAACTGAAGCAGAACGATGTGAGTGCCAAGATTTCGAGCATGATTAATCAGACTCCGATGAGCGATGAACAGTTGAGCGACCGTGAGAAAGATGTGATTGTTGCTTTGGTTCAGGGAATGACCAACAAGGAGATTGCTGACCACCTGTTTATCTCTATCAATACGGTCATTACGCATCGCAGAAACATTGCCCGAAAGCTTCAGATTCACTCTCCAGCAGGTCTTACAATTTATGCCATCGTGAACAATTTGGTTGATATTTCTTCTGTAAAGCTGTAGCTTATCTGTGGAATATCTGTTTAAATAATGTTATTTTTCCTAAAATGATAGCGCCTTCCTCTCACATGAGGGGAAGGCGCTATCATAATATTTAGGTATGTGATGATTCTGCATCACTATTTATGGTGAAGGCTAAATCATATTGATGTCAACAAAACCATGCATCACAGCATAAATGGTGAGTGATGACACACTTTTTAATCCCAGTTTTTCCTGTATTTTCTTGCGATGGGTAATCACAGTAGTCTGTCCGATACAGAGTTGGTCGGCTATCTCTTTGTTGATTTTCCCTTGTGCTACCAGAGATAATACCTCTATTTCTCTATCCGACAGAACTTTTTCCTGAGTGACAGGGGGCATGGCAGGGATATGTTCGCCATGAGGATGACCGGAATGCTGCAGGTTGAGAAACTCTTTTATCAGGTATCCTTCTGGTACATTGACGCAGAGACAATGAAATTCTGCAAGTTGCGAATTGGGATCGTTGCTGGGTGTTAGAACGATCACGTGGTGGTTCCTGTTGCCCTGTGTGAAGAAGTAACGGTGTTCCAGTACAATGTGCATAGATACAAAACTATGAACAAAGTGGTCAGGATTGTTTGCCTCGTACTGACGGAACGAACCGAAGGTCGAGATTTTCATCATGGGCATCACTGACTCAAGCAGTTGTCTGAGTCCCATTGCGGCGAGTGTATTGCTCTCTACTATTGCCATTTCCGGCATCTGTTTGCCAGCCATGGCTTTCATCATTTCTTCATTCATCTCTGTTTATTTTACTTCTGCTAGTGAAAGTTGGGTTATACTTATATCTTGTTTTTACAAGAATGGAGTGAGTACCTTTGCGGCAAACCATCCTTTGAATCTTTGCCAGCCCGTACGCCACTCTCTCCAGTTCTTCTCATTGAGTAAGAAACTGTCTTTCTTTTCCCCATCAAAGAGCTGTACCAGTTGTTGGGTAGTGCAAGAATCCACAATCACTGCATTCTCTTCATAGTCCCAGCGCAGGCTTCGGGCATTGAGATTGGCACTGCCAACGGTACAGAACTTGCCGTCTACCATGATAATCTTGGTATGGTGGAAGCCCCGTGTGTACATCCATACATTGCATCCTGCCTTCATCAGTTTGTGGGCATTATAGAAACCGCAGTCAGGAGTCAGCGGAATATCGCTCTTGGTAGAGAGCATGATTTCTACTTTCACTCCTCTTTTCACAGCATTCTTCAATGCCTTTTTGAGTTTATGACTCAAGGTGAAATAGGGGCTGATGATCTTGATGCTGTCCTGTGCATCATTGATTGCATTCACATAAAAATATCGGATGATATCCTTTGTTATATGAGGCTCACGATTAATGATGCCGACCATCTTTCTGTAGGCTGTTGCTGTCGTATCTGGCTTGAGATTCTCTACCAGATAATCCTTCTTCTTATATCTCCAGAACTCAGTGCAGTGCACATTCTGTCCGCTCACCTTATTCCACATTTTGAGGAATATCTTCTGCAGGGTATTCACCTCGCTTCCGTCGATGCGACAGTGCATATCGTGCCATTCTCCTACAACCTTCGTACCTTTTATATAATAGTCGGCAACGTTCATACCGCCTGTGTAGGCAATCTGTCCGTCAATGATTACGATTTTACGGTGATCACGGTTGAAGATTGCATGTACCCATGGAAACTTCAGGGGCTTATATTCATAAATCTCTATGCCGTTGGCACGGATTTTCTTGAGATGTCTCTTTCGCAGAGGCTTATTGTTGGAAGAGTTTCCGAAACCATCATATAAGGCTCTCACCTTTACACCCTCCTTGACTTTCTGAGCTAGTAGGTCGAAGAGGAGGGAGGCGATGCTGTCGTTGCGAAAGTTGAAGTATTCCAGGTGTACACTATGTTTAGCCTGTCGGATTGCCTGGAACATATCATCAAACTTTTCCTGACCGTTCATCAGTAGGGTTACTGAATTATCGTGAGAAAAGCTGACACCTTTCCCACGAAGCTGATTAACGATCAATGAATCGCTAGTCTGTGCGCTGCACAGCGAACAAGACAGCCATAATGTCGCTATTAATAAAAAATATCTCATCTTATCTATAACCGTGTTATCTATAAATCCGTGTAATCTGTGTAATCCGTGCCTAAAAATTTATACCATGCAGGCATAGTGGTCTACGATACCTTTCAGATGATTATCCTTGTCTACAACCAGTACCGTATGCACCTTATATTTGTGCATGATGCGCTGAATCTCCGAAATCTTCGTCTTCGGAGTCACCATTTTCGGAGTGGTGGTCATGATGTCGCTTACAGTCTTGTTAAAGAATTCTGCCTGCCATTTCTCCATGGCGCGTCGGATATCACCATCGGTAATAAGTCCGATAACGTGGTTGTCTTCATCCAATGAGATACCCAATCCCAGTTTGCCCTTGCTTACGTGGATGATAGCCTCGCCCAGGTGCATTTCCTTAGGAATGATAGGCATATCATCGCTGCGCATCACATCTTCTGCTGTGGTCAGCAGTCGTTTGCCTAATTCTCCACCAGGATGGAACTGTGCAAAGTCACGAGGCTTGAAGTGGCGTACCTGCATCAGGGCGATAGCCAGTGCATCACCCATAGCCAATGCTGCAGTAGTACTGCTGGTAGGGGCTAGGTTCAGCGGACAAGCCTCCTTCTTTACCTTTACGGTGATATGATGGTTGGAGTATTTTGCCAGCAGGGAATCTGGATTTCCGGTGATGGAAATGATAGGAATATTCATGTGGAGTACCATCGGGATGAAACGAAGCAGTTCATCGGTCTGACCGCTGTTACTCAGTGCCAGAACCACATCCTTGTCGGTCATCACACCTAAGTCGCCGTGATAGATATCCAGTGGATTGATGTAGAAGGCTGGTGTGCCTGTAGAGGCAAGTGTAGCGGCAATCTTGGCACCTACGTGTCCACTCTTGCCCACACCTGTAACGATAATCTTGCCTTGACATTGATACATCATGTCTACAGCTTTCTCAAAGTTGTCATCCAGATAAGGTATCTGGTCGAGAATGGCCTGCGCCTCGTTTCTAAGAGCCTGTTCGCCATAACCGCGAACAATCTTATCATCTATATTGTTATTTTTATCGGTCATTTCTAAATCATTTGAATTGGCTTTCCCTTCGGACGCCGAACGTTTTTTCTTCGTTTTTCACTTACAGGAGTTCTTCTATAAGTGATTCCAACTTGTTTAATTCCAGCATATTGGCAGCATCGCTCTTGCCCTGGTCTGGGGCTGGATGTACTTCAAAGAAGTAGCCGGTAGCTCCGAAAGCTTTAGCCGCCTTTGCCATTGCTGGAACGAACTTACGGTCGCCTACGGTTTTGCCGTCACCTGCACTCGGGCGCTGAACGCTATGGGTACAGTCCATGATGACATTTGGCACAATCTCCTTCATGTCAGGGATGTTTCTGAAATCTACCACGAGATTGTTATAGCCGAAACAGTTGCCGCGTTCTGTGAGCCAAACTTCTTTGGCACCGCTCTCTAAAGCCTTTTCTACAGGATATTTCATATCTCTTCCGCTCAGGAACTGTGCCTTCTTGATGTTGACGGTTTTGCCTGTCTTAGCTGCAGAAACCAGAAGGTCGGTCTGTCGGCAGAGGAAGGCTGGAATCTGGAGAATATCACATACTTCGCCTGCTGCTGAAGCCTGATAACTCTCATGAATATCTGTTGTAACCTGAAGGTTGTACTTCTTCCTGATATCTCCCAGCATCTGGAGTCCTTTCTCCAGTCCTGGACCACGGAAAGAGTGGATGCTGGTACGGTTGGCTTTGTCGAATGAAGCCTTGAATATGATTTGGGTTCCTAACTTTTCGTTGATGCGGACGAGTTCCTGAGCTACTGTTTCCAATAGTTCCATTGACTCAATGACGCAAGGACCTGCTATGAATGTTGCCATATTTTTTTATAGTTTATAGTTTATAGTTTATAGTTAATAGGGAGTAAACCTGCTATTAACTGTAAACTGTTAATTATTAACTTGTTTAATTGTAATTTCACGCTGTGGGAACGGAATCTCGATGTTGTGATCGTTGAGCGTATCGTAGATGCACTCCATGATGGTGGCATCGTCGATGGCTTGGGTAAGCACGTTGACCCATACAACAATCTTGAGTGTGATGCAGCTGTCATCGAAACTCTTCAGTAACACCTTCACCCCATTGTCCTGATAGATACAGTCCAGTTTCATGAGGGCATCAATCAGAATCTGTTTCACTTCCTTCACATTGCTGCCATAAGCAATACCTACCTCCAGAATATCCAGCTCATAACCATGATTCTTGGTCATGTTCTTGTAGTTCTTCGAGAAGAGCTGCGAGTTCTGGAAGGCTATGACCGAACCGTCGGTAGCCTCCAGCATCGTAGAGGTATAACTGATACTGCTTACCTTACCACGGGTGCCATCACAGATAATATAGTCACCCACCTTCACACGGCCCATCATCAGAGAGATGCCGTAGTAGATGTTCTCGAGAATATCCTTTGATGCAAAACCCAGACCAGTTGATAAACCGGCAAAGATAGCTAGCAGCCATGATTTTCCTACCTGGAACACATTCAGGGCTATCAGCAGCCAGATACCCCAGATAATCACCTGCATCACGTTCTTGAACATCACAATCTTTGAAGCAGCCGACGCCGGGTCTGCCTTCTCGAAGTGATGACGCATGAAATCTACAGAAGTAATGTTGATGTAGTTGAACAGGAAGTACAGACAAGCTACCTCTGAAATACTGAAAAGCGATGCAGTGAAGTTACTGGTCTTGATGTAATCCTTGTTGAATATCTCCCATGTCGTATCACTCATGTTGAATACATCTGCAGCCCAATAGATAGAGATGATGAACGAGAGTACGCCTGAAATAGGGAGCAATACCTTATAGATAAAGCGATACAGCCATTTGTCGGTAATCGCCTTGTCAGCCAACTTCTTACGCTTGGCATATACGCTGAGCCATCCTTCGCAACAGGTGATGGTAAGCACGCAGGTAAGCTGCATGGTCCACCAGATGATAAGCTGGACGGCAAGCAGTGTGAAACCTGTCCAGGCAAAAATGGTACTTACTCCGAATACGGCAAGCGATATGAATGCGTATGTCTTGTCGGTGCGTAATACCTGGTTGTGCTTTCTGCCAATCACATTCCACTGCCAGAGAGTGCAGAGCAGAAGGACTGGTGGAAAGATGAGGTTTACCAGGTCGTTTGGTATCAGGATGATACGGAACACGATAACGATGAAACCTACCAGCATCAATGGTGAATAGATACGGAAGGTATTCTTGATCTTATCGTTGTCTACACGTAGCAGGATAGATACCAGGATGACGCCAACTAGCCAGGAATATTCTACCAGCAGCTGGCTTGCCATAATCACGAAGTTCTGGGTAACCGCCATTCTTACGATACCCAGGATGAATGCGAAGGTTACTACCGTCATCGCCATGATAAGGCATGGTCGTTTTGCCATAAAACTTTCCTTTCTGTTCTCGAACATACCATGCTTCATGAGTTGGGTAATCACGATGCGGATGGTAAAGAGATTGAGGAAGATGGAGATTAGTCCCCAGAAGACGATGATACCAAAGAGGATGAAGATGATACGAACATCCCATTGCGACATCATGCCCGGTACGGACTTGTATTTCTCGGTTACAGATGTCTTCGTCTCCTTATAGTTCATGCTGAAGTTACGGAGTATGCGCAGATAGTTGTCGTCTCTATTATTGAAGATGCTGTTCTGGATATCTTTGTATCTGCGGTTGGCATAGTCGTTGAGCGCCTGTAACTTACGGTCGGTTTGGTCGTAAGCCTGCACATAGGTTTGCAACTGTTTCTGTTTCTCTACCAGCTGGCGGCGGATATTGACTGCCAGAGTCAGGTCTACGTTTCGGTTCACCTGTGCTTCTTCGCTGAGAAACATGGTGTTCATGCCGTAGAGATAGTTGATGAGCGAATCGAAACGAGCCACCTCAACATTGTTCTTCTTGATCATCTGGCGGAAAGGAACAGCCTTCGACTTAAACTTCTTAAACTGCTCTGTAGCCTCATGACAGGCATACGTCATGTCGAAAATATACCCATTGCGCTGCGAATAGAGCATGATGGAGTTCTGGTCAGCCTGTTTCACAATACTGATGAGTTCCTGAATCACAGCCAACTGTTGAGCCTTGGCAGCTTGGTTCTGTTTCTCCAAGTCTATGTGATAGTTGGTCAATTCTGTACGCAGCATATAGAGTGTTGTGTCCAGGTTGGCTTCCTTGAGCACTGCGTTGCTTGGCAGCACGAATGCCACCATCAGCAGAATTATGATGTATAGTCTCTTCTTCATATTTAGTAAATTTGACTGCAAAGTTATTAATAATTCGTGAAAAAGCAAAGAGAAAATCGCCTTTTTTGATATATTAGCATCTTTACGTTCGATTTTTAGGGTTATCTTTTGCATTTTTCATATAAATTGATTACATTTGCAACGTCAAAGGATATGTTAATTAATCAGATAAGAATATGAAGATACTCATAGCAGATAGTGGCAGTACCAAGACCGATTGGGCTCTGGTTGATGAACAGGGTAACTTGATGGTTACCTGTAAGACGCAGGGCATCAGTCCGATTCATCAGAGTGATGCCGAGATATTGGATGTATTGTGTAAGGAACTTGTTCTGTCAGAGCAGCCTCAGCAGGTTTTCTTTTATGGCAGTGGAGTAACCGAGGCGATGAAGTCTCGCATGAAATCACTCTTGCAGCAGTCTTTTCCCGAAGCCAAGGTTGAGGCAGAAGGTGATATGCTGGGAGCAGCCCGTGCCCTCTTTGGCAAGAAACCGGGTATTGCCTGTATTTTGGGAACCGGTGCCAACAGTTGTCTTTACGATGGAGAGAAGATTGTGATGAACACGCCTCCGTTGGGATATATCCTGGGCGATGAGGGTAGTGGGGCAGTAATCGGCAAACTTTTTCTCAATGGTATCTTCAAGGGCACATTGTCTGTATCGCTAAAGAATAAATATCTTGCCTGGTCAGGCTTGGATTATCCTACTATTATTAATAAGGTGTACAGACAGCCGCTTGCCAATCGCTTTCTGGCTTCCATCTGTCCTTTTATCTCAGAACAGATAGCAGAAGGTGAGAAACACGAGAACGGGACTGACGAACTGAACGAAGCGATGGCTCTCTATCGTATGATACTGGAGAGTTTTAATCAGTTCTACGCAAAGAATCTCACACCTTATATTAAATATGTCAAGGCGAGCACCGAGGATATAAGCCAGTTGGAGCCAGGCATGAAGGCATGGCATTCATCCTTGGAAGAAGAAATCCCGATGCTTGGTTTTGTTGGAAGCATAGCTCATTACTTTGAATCACCTTTGAGAAATGTGATGGAGGATGAGTTTCATCTCAAGATTTCCCAGATATTGAAAGCTCCGATGCCGGGGTTGATAAAATATCATATTAATTAAGCAATTTTTGCACCAAAATGTATTTTATGCTACATTTTGGTGCTTTTTCGTTAAAAAATGTAGGTTGCGAAACATTTTATACGTAATTGATTAACCAAAACATACCCCATTGTGTCTGTTTTTTATCTATCTTTGCCCCCGAAAAGTAAATGTAAACAACGATAAATCGAGGCAATCCTCATAACTGAGGCTTATACCTTATTTATATAAAGGCAATATTCGACCTATGTTACATAGGCCTATATTAAACCTAGAAGCAACAATTATTAATTTAAACCTAAAGTAATTATGAGAAAAACATCTCAGAAATTCTCGCAGAGCCACATGCTCTGCAAAGTTGCTCTGGTAGCCATCATGTTGGTGTTCCAGGCAATGTTAGGAATCGGAGCGGGTGTCCTCAATGCTCAGACGGTTAAGGGTACTGTCATCTCTGGCAGTGACAATGAACCATTGATTGGTGCAAGTGTCATGGTGCAGGGTACAAAGACGGGTGCCGTTACTGACCTGGATGGTAACTTTACCATTGAAGCAAAGAACGGACAAACACTCGAAGTTTCGTATCTGGGCTTTATCACCCAAAAGATTAAAGTTACAGGTTCGACAATCAACGTAACCTTAAATGAAGACAAGCAGTCACTTGATGAAGTTGTCGTAGTAGGTTACGGTGTTCAGAAAAAAAAGCTGGTGACGGGTGCTAACATCAACGTGAAGGGTGATGACATCGCCAAGTTGAACACTTCCAATCCGCTTCAGGCGCTCCAGGGACAGACTCCTGGTATGAGCATCATCTCAACATCCGGTCAGCCGGGTTCCGGTTTGAAGGTAAACATCCGTGGTATGGGTACCGTGAGTGGTTCTGATCCGCTTTACATCATTGATGGTGTACGTGGTGACATCGCTTCTCTGAATCCTGCCGATATCGAAAGCATTGATGTGCTGAAGGATGCGGCATCGGCTGCCATCTATGGTTCGCAGTCGGCCAATGGTGTGGTTCTGATTACTACCAAGAGTGGTAAGGAAGGCCGTGCCGTGGTTAGCTTCGACGGCTATGTAGGTTGGCAGAACAAGCCACGCAGCATTGATATGCTCAATGCCAGGGAGTATATAACTATTCTGGATGAGGCTGCCATCAACTCAGGTAAGAACGCCTACGACTGGAGCAAATACAAGAGTATCTATGATGCCAATGGCGATTTGATTGACACCGACTGGGTAGATCAGATGTTTGTGAAGAATGCCAAGACTTCTTCTTATAATATAGGTGTAAATGGTGGTAGCAAGACTGCCAATTATGCCATGACGCTGGGTTATATGAACCAGGAAGGTATTGTTGGCGGCAAGGACGTCAGCAATTATGAACGTTACAACTTCCGTGTCAATTCCGACTGGAAGGTGAAGGACTGGTTGAAGGTGGGTGAGCAGATCAGTTTCATCTATACCCAGAATACGGGTATCGCTGTGGGCAATGCTTACAACAACACTCTGCGCAGTGCCTTCAATACCTCTCCATTGTCGCCAGTCTATAGCGACAACAACAAGTATGATTCTCCTTTTAATGATACCAGCAACAGCGACTGGTATAATGCCGATGGCAACCCATACGGCTTGATGATGACGAACAATAACAATCAGACGAATGCAGCCCGTTTCACCGGTAATGTGTATGCGGAGATTGAGCCTATCAAGAACTTGAAGTATCGCACTGTAGTAGGTTACGAATATTATGCAAGCGATTACCGTTCGTTTACTCCTCTCTATCAGTTCTCCATTTATAGCTACAACACAGCCAACCGTACCAGTGTGAACCAGAATATGGGACATAACTGGCAGTTGACCTGGACCAACACCCTGTCTTACGACTTCAAGGTAAAGGATCATAGCTTCACAGCCTTGGCAGGTATGGAGTCCTGGCGCTTTGATGGCGTAGGTGTAAGTGCATCCAATGCCACCCTGAAGAGTGGCTTTGCCGACTGGAACCATGCTTATGTAAGCAATGGTACCGCTGCTACCGCTACCGATGGTCTGGGTGCTAGCGGTGCTCCTTCTCTGTCACAGCGCATGGTGAGCTACTTTGGTCGTGTAAGCTGGAACTGGAAGGAAACCTATATGGCAACAGCTACCCTGCGTGCCGATGCTTCTTCTAAGTTTGCCCGTAGCAACCGCTGGGGCTACTTCCCTTCTGTTTCTGCCGGTTGGATTGTAACCAATGAAAAATGGGTGAAGCCTCTGCTCAAGGTGCTTGATTATGCCAAGGTGCGTGCAAGCTGGGGACAGGTTGGTAACCAGAATATTGGCGACCTGATGTTTATTTCTCCTATCTCAACATCGGGTGCTTACTATAACTTCGGTACGTCTTTGGGTGCTGACGGACAGTCAAATTACTATGGTGCTTACGAAAGCCGTCTTTCTAACGAGAATGTGAAGTGGGAAACTTCAGAGCAGTTGGACTTCGGTTTGGATCTGCGCCTCTTGGGCAAGCTGAATGTCAACATCGACTGGTATAAGAAGACCACCAAAGACTGGTTGCTGGTTAAGCCTATCCCAGGCACAGCCGGTACGGGAGCCCCTTATTTCAATGGAGGTGACGTAGAGAATACCGGTATAGAAATCGGTTTGGGCTGGAACGACAACATTGGTAAAGATTTCAACTACTATGTGAATGTCAACGGTGCCTATAATAAGAATAAGGTGGGAAGCATCCCTACATTCGATGGTATCATTCATGGTACCGATGGTAATGGTCAGCTCTATGATAACTCTACCGAGTTCTACCGTTGCAGCAATGGCGAACCAATCGGTTACTTCTGGGGTTACAAGACCGCTGGTATCTTCCAGAACCAGAAAGAAATCGACGAGTGGGTAGCGGCAGGCAATGGCGTACTTCAGGGGTCTACTGTAAAACCAGGCGATGTGAAGTATTACGATGTCAACCACGATGGTACCATCAATGATGCCGACAAGGTAAACCTGGGCAATGGTATGCCAGACTTTACCTATGGTTTCTCACTCGGTTTCGACTACAAGGGACTCGACTTCTCTGTAACCGCCAACGGTTCTGTAGGCAACGACATCGTTCAGAGCTACCGCAATGTAGGTGCCAAGACAGCCAATTACACTTCAGCCATCCTGCAGCGCTGGACAGGTGAGGGAACATCCAACAAATATCCACGTGTAACAGAGACCAATGTGAACTATCAGTTCTCCGACCTCTTTATCCAGGATGGGGACTTCCTGAGAATCAGCAACATCACCTTAGGTTATGATTTTGCCAAGCTGCTTCATCAGAAGTTCGTATCTCAGGCCCGTTTGTACTTCCAGGTTCAGAATGCGTTTACCTTTACCAAGTATGACGGCATGGACCCAGAAATCGGTTATGGTGTCAACAGTTGGGCATCAGGCGTAGATTTGGGTTACTATCCACGTCCACGTACCTTCATGGTAGGTTTGAATCTTAAGTTCTAATTTAAAGGAGATATCATTATGAAGACAAATAAAATAAAGATAGCCGCTTTGGGTATTTTGGCTATGGGAGGTCTGGCATCTTGCAGCGAAAGTTGGCTGGATGTGGATTCCAAGACAGAATCAAATTCCGGCAATTACTATAAGAGTCAGGAGGATGGACTTCGCTCGCTCTATGCCTGCTACGATGGTTGGCAGCGTACCGTTTCAGATGGTCCTTCGTTCACCGTCTATCAGTTGACCGAGACGATGAGTGATGAGTGCTTTGGCGGTACGGGTAACACCGATGGCCGCAACACGCAGATTCTCGACCGTTTCGACATGAATCAGGCACCGTCTTATACCGATATGCACGAAACCTTGTGGAAGAGCTATTATGCAGCCATCTTCCGCTGCAATGAGTTTATCGATAAGGGTGAAGGCATTACCTGGGATGATGAGAATGCAAAGAACACCTATCTGGGTGAGGCTCATGCCCTTCGTGCCTTGTGCTATTTCGATATGCTTCGCCTTTGGGAGAACATCCCGCTGCTGGAACATGCCACCAGCGATGTGGTTCCGCAGGCTGTTCCTGACTCTGTATATAGTCTGGTGTTTAGAGATTTGAAGTATGCCATCGAGCATATTCCTGCCAATGCCTATCCTAAGAAGGATGCGGCTTCCAATGATGGACATATCACCAAGTATGGTGCCGAGGCAATTCTGGCTCGCGCGTACCTCTTCTATAGTGGCTATTATGGCAAGGAGACTGATCAGTTGGGTTTGACCAAGGCGGATGCACTGGCTGCCTGCGAGGATATCATCGCGAGTGGCGAGTTCAGTCTGGTACCTCGATTCAGAGATTTGTGGCCAGCTTCTGCTGATGACAAGAGCGGTGACCACGTAGGACTTTGGGCACATGAGAACTCTTCCTGGGCTGGTCCTGGAAACCCAGAGACCATACTCTCGATGAAGTTCAACTACACAGCCGACTATAATGGCAACAATGATGGCAACCGTTTCCAGGTAATGATAGGAATGCGTACCGGTAGTCTGGTTTACGAAGGCTATGGCCAGGGTTGGGGTGGATGCACTGTTACACCATCCATTGCTTCAGCCTATGCTACGGGTGATACCCGCCGTTCAGCCTCTATCATCGATGCTTCACAGTTGAAGGATTACGAGAACACCTATCTTGCCGACCAGCGTGAATACACCGGATATTTCGTGAAGAAATATACCCCTTTGTCTAAGCACGAAACTGCTGGTGATGGCAAGTTGCAGCATTACACGGAAACAGTGGGTGCAGGCGATTTCCAAATCAGTCAGTTCCAGGATTGGGTCCTCGTCCGTTACGCCGATGTCCTGTTGATGGCAGCAGAGCTGGGCAGTCCTAATGCCCAGTCTTACTTCGACCAGGTTCGCAAGCGTGCTTATACCGAGGATGATGGCACCACTCTGAGTGGCAACTATTCTCAGCAGACAGCCACCAAGGAGAATATCCTGAAAGAGCGCAAGCTTGAGTTTGCCTTCGAGGGAATCCGCTATTGGGATCAGCTCCGTCAGGGCGTGGAGCAGGCAGCCAAGGAGATTGCCGGTTCCTGGGAAGTGAAGGATGGCGGCGAGAAAACCACCGTATCCATCAGTGCCGAGAATATCATCAAGAAACGTGGCTTGATTCAGATTCCTATCACCGAGATCGGACTTTCTCATGGTCTCCTGAAGCAGAATCCAGGTTGGTAATTCTAACTTTTTAAAGTATTGGTTTTATGAAGATTATAAATAAAATATATTCGCTTTTGGCAACTGTCATGATTCTCGTCATGGCGAGCTGCTCTCCTGACGAGTTTGGTCTGGGCGATAAGAACTTGTCTTCTGAGGATTTGGCTGAGAACATCGCCTTCACGATTACTCACGACGAAAGCAATCCTAATATTGTCAAGTTCAAGAGTCTGTTGCCATCGAGCTATTCGGTGGTCTTTGATACGCCTCAGGGACGTTTCCAGCAGGATGAGGTGAGCCTGAAGATTCCTTTCAATGGTACCTATCAGGCACGTATCGGTGTTGAAACCCGCGGCGGTTTCCTCTGGGGACCCTACGCCGAGTTCAAGGTAGATGATTTCTGTGCCGAATTCGTTACCGATCCTCTGTGGACCTATCTGAGTGGCGGCGTAGGCAAATCGAAGCGATGGAAGTTGGATATCGATGCCAATGTCATCACCAAGCATTCAGACCTCTGGGCAGGTCCGCTCGGATTCTGGGGTATGGATGATGACTGGAGTACCTGCATGATGGGACAGACCGCTGCAGCCGGCGACCATTGGAACTGGACTCCTGGTATCGCAGACAACTCCTGGGTGATGTCGGCTATGGACTATGGTTATATGGAGTTCGACCTGATTGGCGGTGCCCATGTCACCGTATATAATGCTGAGACAGGTGAGACCCTTAAGGGTACTTACATGCTGGATACAGACAATCATACCATCACCTTCTCGGATGCGGAACTGCTCCACAATTCGGGACATGACCAGGTTGCTACCAACTGGCGTAGCGGACTGAAGCTGATGGGACTTGCCGACGACCGTTTGCAGATAGCAACAGTTCGAGACAATTCTGATGAGGGCAAGTGCTTGCTTTGCTACAACTTCGTTTCAGAGGAATACTGGGACAATTGGACTCCTTCCGCGCCAGAGAACACCCAGGTGAAGCCAACGCTGATGACTGACTGGCGCGACTGGGTAGAGCAGAAGACCAATAAGGAAATCACCTACAAGTTGGCTAACCCTGATAATGAAGAGGGACGGCAGTTTGACTATTGCAACCTCGACGGTAGTGCCAAGGGCATTCAGCTTACAGCAGCCAGTGGTATCGAGGATGCAACCCTCGTGATGAACAGCGAGTCAAAGAGTTATATCTATACCGCTCCTGATGGTAGTCAGGTTTCCGGTAAATATACCTTGAACGATGAAGGCGTATTCACTTTCGACAAGGGCTTCGGAAATACCCAGCTTTCTGCAACGGGCAATTACAACATGCATGCCAATGCCGACAACACCCTGCGCATCCTGAAAGTCAGCAAGGATGATTATACCGGACATCTGAAGGATTTGTGGCTCGGTAGCCATTGTCTTGATGACCAGGGCAATCTCTATCAGTATCAGGCATACCACTGGGTAGCCCAGAGCGCAAGTTCTGCATCAGGTCCTAAGTACAAGGCAAACCTCTTCTTCAACAATTCAGGTTGGGGCTGGACCCACGATGGCGGTACCTCCAACTATATGAGCTCCAATGTGTTCATCACAGGCGATGGCGACTATTCCTTGAAGTTTGAAGGTGCAGAGAGCAATCCATATCTTCTCTACATCGACGTCAACAAGATTCTGAAGGACAATCCAAACTGCGATATCACCATCAAGAGTATCAAGGTAGATGGCAAGAGTGTTGATTTTGATGATACACTCATCCCAAGAGGATATACAGATGACGACCCAAGCACCAACTCCTTCCGTCGTTATGTATTGAACCCATGGGGACCTGCCGCATGCTTCAAGTTTGATTCCGGCAAAAACGAGTTTACCGACTTCAAGTGTTCTTCAAGCATCGAAGTGGTTATCACCGTGAAGATGGATACAGGTGCTCCTGTAGTGACACCTTCAGAGGGTAAATAAGATTAGAAACTTTAATGTGGATTAGATTATGAAAATGAAATATTTAGCAGGTGTGATGCTGCTGATGGCCGGTCTTTGCTCGCTCTCTTCCTGTAGCGATGATGACTACTCTGCAGCCACAGGAAATGTAATTAGCACCATTGAGACGGGTGATGCTTCTGTTACTGCTATTTCGGCAGTAGTCAGCGGCAAGGTCTTGGACTTGAGTAAGCAGGATGCCGGTGCCTATGCGGTGGGTGTTGTTTACGGTACCAACCCCGATCCTACCACAGCCGGCTCCAAGCAGCCAGGCGTGATTGATGCCGAAGGTAATGTAACCGCCACTCTCTCGGGATTGACCAAGGGTAATACTTATTATTATGCCACTTACGTACAGTTACAGGGCATAGTAACCAAGTTTGGTGAGGTGAAGAGCTTCGTGGCTACCGATGCCCAGATTGCTACAGCCGGAGCCACGGATGTTACGGCTACCAAGGCTACCCTGAGTGCTACAGCCAATGGCTTGGAAGGCATCCTGATAGAGGGAGAGACCCAGATGAACTACGGTTTCAAGATTTCAACCTCTGAGGCGGATGTAGAGAACGGTATCGATTATCCAATCTCTGCCAGTGCCAAGACCATCAGTCAACGTGTAGAAGGTTTGCTTCCTGGAACTACTTACTATTATACATCATATTTTGAGTTGGGCGATGGTTTTGTCTATGGTGAGACCAAGAGCTTTACCACTCCAGCGCAGTCAATGGAATATGTTGACTTGGGTTTGAGCATCCTTTGGGCTAAATGCAACCTGGGTGCAGAATCAGAGGAAGAGACAGGTATCCTTCTAGGCTATGGTGATCTGACTGGTGTGAATCAGAGTACTTATCTCATCGATTACAATACTGTGGAGGATATCGCCGGTACGGATAAGGATATCTTGAAGAAGGTGAACGTGGATGCGGGAGCTTTGATGCGCAGTTCTACTCCTACAGCTGATCAGATGAGTGAGTTGATTGCCAATACCACTCAGACAGAAGTTGAGGTGAAGGGCGTGAAGGGTATCAGATTTACTGCAGCCAATGGCAACAGCATCTTTATGCCTTACACCGGTTACCGCAATGGAACTGCCAAGGTAGGTGAGGGCAACCAGGGCTTGTATTGGAGCGGCAATAACTATAGCATCGCTACGGATTATAGCCAGACGCTCAATCTGAGCAATGGTACTGCTTCATCTGGTGTTTCGGCCCGCAACCTGGGTTTGGCGATTCGTCCTGTTCGTATGTCACCTGAGTTGAAGGTTGATAATTCCAAATTGGCTATCGGCGACCTTGAGAATAATGGTAGAATCCGTATCGAGATTTTCAACCAGTATGGTTCTACGGGCAGCAATCCTGGCATCAACCAGGCTCAGATTAAGTTTACCAAGAACATGGTGGTTACTTTCCGTCTTTCTGGTTTGACAGATAACATGAAGGAAGGTGCGGGCAGTCATGTGGCTGGTTTGGAGTATGGTGATGCTTCTTGGGATCCAAGTCGCTGGTCAGCCTTTGATAATTCTAAGTATGATGCCAACGTTACTGGCGATGGTCTCTATACGGTTTGGATGGAGACAGGTGGTGCCGAGGCAGAAGGTGCAGCGGTATTCTGTGTGGATATCAACAATCTGGCAGCTGATGCCATCGATGCATCCAAGATTACTGCAGAGATTGTGAGCATCAAGTTTGATGTGGATCCTGAATTCTCTATGGATTTCTCCAAGACAGAGTTCAGCAACAAGGATGGCAACGGCACAGACGGTCGCATTGAAATCTACAATGAGTATGGTAAAACCAAGGCAAATGGAGTGGATGTTTCAGCCTTGTCATTCTCAGGTAATCTGATTGTCAACTTCACCATTACGGGTATCGACGGCAACCTGAAGGATTCTGCTTCCAAGAACTACAAGACAGAACTTTCTTATGCCACACCTAGCTGGTATCCTAGCTACTGGGGCGGTTCTGAATTCGGTCGCACTTATGTGAAGGGCGATGGCACCTACGAGGTTTCCGCTTCTTTGGCAGATAAGTGCTCGGGTGCAGTGGTTTGGGCCATCGAACTCTACGATTTGTGGAAAGACCTGGTTGATCCTACTCAGGTTAAGGTTAAGATTAATCATGTCTTGACTCCAAGTAAGTAATCATACGTATTATTTTGATATTCTATGAATATGAAGAAAATAACAATTTTATCGTTTCTGATCATGGCTTTTGCCATGGTCAGTTTCTCAGCCTGTTCTGATGAGGATACCATCGGAGGCGGTGAAGGACTCTCTAAGGACTTCGTGGTTTCCCGTTCTGATATGGCGTTTACGAAGAATGGCGGTGAGACTGATTTATATGTCAAGGCGGCTCAGGTACCAACGGTTTCTACCGAAGCGGCTTGGTTGGCTGTAACTCCAGTGGCTGGCTCTTCTAGTATTACCCATCATTTCCTCATCAAGGCAGAGGCAAATACAGCCAATGATGACCGTTCGGCAACTATCACCGTAGCGGCTGGTTCTGATACCAAGACTATCACCGTGAGCCAGAACTCTACCGAGGGACTGCTCATATCATCAGGTAAAACCATGAATGTGGGGGCTGCCGGTGGTCAGGTTACTGTTACCCTGAAGGCAAATGCAAGTTATTCTCAGGTAATCAGCAATGACTGGGTGAGTGAGATTACTTCTCGTGCCAACATGGTGGAATACACCCGCAACTATTCGGTGGCTGCCAACATCAGCAATGCCCGTTCGGCAACCATCAGCTATACCATGGTGGTAAACGACAGTACTTCCATCACCGAAGCTGTTACCATCAACCAGGAGCAGGGTACTACTACTGGTGATATGAGCAAGACTGCTATGGATATTGCTGCCTTGATGTATCCGGGTTGGAATCTGGGTAATACGATGGAGGCAGGAAATGCTGCCAATAACTGGAAGAATGCCGGTATCGGTTCTGAAACTTTTTGGCAGTCGGCAAAGACTACTCAGCAGCTCATCGACCTGGTGAAGGCTTCCGGTTTCAAGAGCGTCCGTATTCCTTGTTCTTGGGTGATGGGTCACATCACAGATGCTGAGGCTTGCACCATCGATGCCGATTGGCTGGCCCGTGTTCACGAGGTGGTAGATTACTGCATCAAGAACGATCTCTATGTCATCATCAACCAGCATTGGGATGGTGGATGGATTGAGCATGATGGCTTCACTGCTGCTACTGATGTGGATGCTACCAAGGCAAAACTCACCAAGATTTGGACTCAGATAGCCAATAGTTTCAAGAATTATGACGAGCGTCTTATCTTTGCCGGTATGAATGAGCCTGGTGTGGGTGGCGGTGATGCCAATGCATTGCTGGGCACTGCGGATTTGGCCAATAGAATTGCTGAATATGAGCAGACTTTCATTGAGGCGGTTCGTGCCACAGGTGGCAACAATGCCAAGCGAGTTCTGATAGTTCAGGGCCCTAATACCGATATCGATAAATTCGTAGCCAACAACTACATGTCTAAGATCCATGATTCAGCTACCGACCGACTGATGGTAGAGGTTCACTTCTATGATCCATATAATTTTACCGATCTGAGTGAAGACAAGGATTGGGGTAAGTATTGCCTCTATTGGGGCAAGAACAATACCAATGGTTCTGAGGCTGATCGTACAGCTGATGCTAAATATAACGAGGATTATGTAGAGGCTCAGATGAAGAAGATGAAGACCAACTTCTTCGACAAGGGTTATCCAGTGTTGATTGGTGAGTTTGGTGCCAACCAGCGTTTGGCCATCGGTAAGGATGCTGTTCATGATGCATCAGTTAAGGACTATTACAAGGCTGTTGTAACTGGTGCTATCAATAATGGTTGTGTGCCAATGGCATGGGATACCAATGGCGGTCTTCCTAGCATGACTATCTTCAACCGTGCTGGTGCAAGTGTTAGCAATGCTAATATGCTTGAGAGTATCCAGGCTGCTGTTGCAGCAGCAAAGTGGCCAGCTAAATAAAAAACGAGATATTAAGTCTTTAGGTTTGATATAAAGTAGGTGTGGGCGCATATCAGGGGAATTTTTCTCTGATGTGCGTCCTTTTTTTGTGCAAATATCGTACATCCTAACATAATATACCTATCCTTTTATCAAAAGTATACATTCACGCTACAGTTTTTTCGCTATCTTTGCAACATGATAACTTCAAAACCCGATAATATGTTAGATTGATATATGAAGAAGATAGTTATGATTATATTGGCTGCCGCTCATTTTGCTTGGGCTGGCGCACAGGTAAAACCAGTGGATGACCGTATCTCGAAAATGAAACTCACGGCTACCGAACTGGCTCACTATATGGCTCCAGGAGTCAACCTGGGTAATACGATGGAGGCGTGCGACTGGAATGATGTCTTTACCAATCAGGCAGGACTGAAGTCGGAAACTTCATGGCAGAATGATAAGACTACTGAGAGCTATATCCGGAGTTTGAAACAGCAGGGGTTCAACAGTCTTCGCATCCCTACATCCTGGGTGGCTGGACATCTTACGGATAAGGAGAATATGACCATAGATCCTGTCTGGATGAAACGAATCAAGGAAATCGTAAACTATGGTCTCAATGCCGGTCTCTGTGTCATCATCAACGAACACTGGGATGGCGGATGGATGGAGCATGATGCCTTTACCAGTGGGGCGAATGTGACAGAATATAAGGAGATGTTCCGCAAGCAGTGGACGAATATAGCAAAGGAATTCAAGACATATGACCAGCGGGTTCTCTTTGCTGCCCTCAACGAACCGGGAGTGGGAGGCGCCAGTCCGCAGGTTCAAGGCGACATGCTGGCTCCTGATAGTAAGGAGTTTGCCGACCGTCTCCTGGCATACGAACAGGTGTTTATCGATGCCGTCCGTGCTACCGGTGGTAATAATGCCAGCCGTGTGCTCATCGTACAGACTCCAAAGACAGAGATTGATTTGGCAGCCAAAGATTCTTACGACATCACCCGTCTGAAAGATAATGCGAAGAACCGTCTGATGGCAGAGGTTCATTTCTACGATCCTTATATATTTACCTTGATGGACAAAGATGCCGATTGGGGCAAGGTGGCTCTTTATTGGAAAGGATATGCGCCAGCCGATGACCAGGGTCGAACCGTAAACACCATCTGGTATAATAATAAGAACGTGGATGCCTACCAGCATATCACCAATCAGGTGATGAAGATGAAACAGAAATTTGTAGATCTGGGTTATCCGGTAGTCATCGGCGAATATGGTGCCAACCGTAAGGATGCCTCTCTCTTCGGTGGTAATCAGGAGAAGCATAATGAGAGTATGATGGCATGGTATGGTACTGTGACTGCCGAAATGATGAAGGCAGGACTTATCCCATACGTCTGGGATATCAATGTGCAGCCTCTTCCACACATGACCATCTTCGACAGAAAGAAGCAGGTAGTTTCCGACTCCTATATATTTAAAGGTGTGATGCAGGGAGCAGCCGAAGGGATGGAAGATTACCTGAAAATCTATCCGAAACCTTAGAAAAATAGAGAAAAAGCAATATTATATGTAGAAAGGGCAAAAAAGTATCATGCTTTTTTGCCCTTATTTCGTATCTTTGCAACCGAAAATGAATCTTTAAACTGTAAACTTAATAAATAGATGAAGAAGATATTTGTTTTATTGATGATGGCATTGGCTACATGCAATATCTCTGCGAAGTCAAACTTTGTGCAGGTAAAGGACGGACATTTCGTTCGCGACGGTAAACCTTATTATTATGTAGGTACCAATTTCTGGTATGGTGCCATCCTCGGTTCAGAAGGACAGGGCGGCAACCGCGAGCGTCTCTGCAAGGAACTCGATAAGATGAAGGAGATGGGCATTGACAACCTCCGCATCCTGGTGGGCTCTGATGGAAAGCGAGGAGTGAAGACCAAGGTGGAGCCGACGCTGCAGGAAGCACCTGGCGTTTATAATGATACGATTCTTGCCGGTCTCGACTATCTGCTGATGGAGATGGGCAAACGCAAGATGCTGGCCGTGCTCTATCTGAACAATTCCTGGGAATGGAGTGGCGGTTATGGCTATTATCTGGAGCAGGCTGGTTTTGGTAAGGCTCCGCTTCCTAGTATCGACGGCTATTCTGCCTTCAGGAACTTCGTCGCCAAATATGCATCCTGCGAAAAGGCGCATCAGCTTTTCTATGATTATGTGAAATTCATACTTACGAGAACCAACAGATATACAAAGAAGAAGTATAAGGACGACCCGGCTATCATGTCATGGCAGATAGGTAATGAGCCTCGTGCTTTCAGCAAAGAGCAGTTGCCTGCTTTCGAAAAGTGGCTGGGTGAAGCGAGCAAGCTGATCCGTTCGCTCGATAAGAATCATCTGATTTCTATCGGTAGCGAAGGTAAATGGGGATGTGAAGGTGAACTGAACTGTTGGGAACGGATCTGTGCCGACAAGAATGTGGATTATTGCAACATTCATCTTTGGCCATACAACTGGAGTTGGGCGAGAAAAGACCATTTGCAGGAAGATTTGGGAATCTCCTGCCAGAACACAAAGGAGTATATTGATGAACATCTTGAGGTATGCGGACGTATCAGGAAGCCATTGGTGATGGAGGAGTTCGGCTATCCTCGTGATGGTTTCTCTTTCTCAACTTCTTCTACAACAGAAGCACGTGATGGATATTATAAGTATGTGTTGAGTCTTGTTGGCGACAATGCTGCATCTGGCGGTTACTTTGCCGGTTGCAACTTCTGGGGATGGGGCGGCTTTGCCAATCCTAAGCATGAGCAGTGGCAGGTAGGTGATGACTACACCGGTGATCCTGCTCAGGAAGCGCAAGGTCTGAACTCCGTTTTCTCTACTGATAAATCTACATTGGATGTAGTAAAGACGCAGGTAGACAGAATGAAGAAGATTGGTAAGTTATAAGTTTAGTGAAATTGTTAGTTGTTTTAGGAGGGTGTGCCATCAGTTCATGGTGCACCCTCTTTTTTTGTTTGACTTTTTATGATAATACTTTTATGTTTTTTCGTAAAAGAATTGCCATATAGTTCGTTAACTGTTTGATTATGAGTATGTCCCGATATTGCAATAGCTTTTTAATTGCCATAATCTGCCATATATTGCCATAAAAATAGCAATACTCAGGCGTTTTTGGTGATTTTTAGCGGTGTTTTTGATGCTGTTTTTTCCCGTATAATCTCCAATGCTGTTCCCGAAATTGCGTCCCGACGTAGCATCTGGTACGTCCCGACGCAGTAACAGATGCGTCCCGACGCAGCTCCAGATACGTCGCGACGTAATTTTAGATACATCCTGCCCAGAATCAAGTGAGCCTCATTTGAACTCCAGATAAACTTCACTTGAAATGAAGAACCAGAGGGGGATGATTTTTTTCTTTTCCTTCTTTTTGAAAGAAAACCCCTGAATTTCTTGGCAGTTTCAATCAAAAAGAGAGGGTATGTAATGCCCTCTCTTTTTGATTTTATCCGTTTCGAACATTGATTAATGTTCAAGATATAGTCCGTTTAGCTTTTCCAGGAAAACACAAACTTCATCATTTATCATTTCCATGAAACCATGAGTCTTCTTGTTCGATACACCAGGATATGGAGTATAGTAATGCTCCTCAATCGGTTCTCCCTGGTTTCTGCCAAACATCAGGTAAGCTATGTGATGCTGCTTGAGTACTGTAAGCAATGTCTCTGAAAAAATACTGGAATCACCAATAGATTCTACTCCTGTTGTCAGTCCGAAGGCATTGTTGTGGTCTTGGGCAAAAGGCAGAGCCTGCTTCACAATCTCCTTGATGCTCTTCTGGTAGAGTGGGAGGTCGATGGCATTTTTGCTTTGCAGATATGTCACGTTGATCACATCAATCTTGTTGTCCGGATAGCGATCCATCAGATTCTTGCCCGGCTGGTAGGTTTCAGAATAACTATAAACTACATTCGTTACATCCTCGTCATCCAAGAGATCCTGTATCTTCTTGTAAAGACTGATATAGTCGTCTTTGCTGAGTTTACAGTACCATGTCTTACCGTCTACAGGAAGAAGATTGAGTACTACAGGTGCTTTGATACCATAACCATCTTGCAGTGTATCAAGATATTTGGCAACCTGTTTGGTATATTCCTCCAGCATATCATCATTGCCGTTATAATCAGGCATTGTCCAGTTCATGCTGAGTAAGCCTCCCTTACAAAAGTGTTTCAGCACATCTTCCCTGATAGCCTTGAACGGAACGCCGTCTATGTTCTGTGATTTTCCATTTTCAATGCCAGCCAACTCATATCCATTTGCAGCCGGTCTGTAACCGCAGAGAGTTTTCAAGTCGCATCGGTCGCTGTCACATTGCCAGCGGTTCCAGCCTATTCCGGTTAAGGTTCCATACATCTGGCCTATCAGCGTACCTTTGTTGGCATACGCCTTGATGTTGGTTTTCAGATTCTCTGTGCGGGTTGTGAGACCGCTCATGGCAATCTCGTCATACGATTTCTTTTTCTTCTCACCGCATGAAGAGAAAGCCAGGAGGGCCGCGAACATCAATATAATATATTTGATTCTCATAATTTGTTATTCATTATAAGCCTTTTTCATAGCTTCTACCACGGTAGGCAAGGTCCACTGTGGCACACTTCTGTCTTTTTCGCTGAAGATGCTCATCCAGTAGAAGGTCGCTACGCCGTATGCCTTTGCCTGCTTCACGATGTCGGCAGCCTGGTCGGCAGCAGCCTGAATCTCGCTGGCAGAACTGTTCTTGCTGACGCTCTTGCTTCCGTGTGTACCGTATTCGCCGATGATGCAAGGGATGCCCTTGCCGATGAATTTATTGTTCAGGCGGGTGAACATATCTGCGATTTCCTTGCTACAGGAAGCATCCCACTTGCCTTTGGCAAACCAGTCCCAAGGTGAGTAGGTGTGTACTTCTACTGCGATATGGCCATCCACCTTGTCGGTAGGGATGGCGAGGTTGTTCAATACGTCGTCACCATTAGCTGCAGCATAGGTATTGATGATGAGGTTGCGGGTCTCGTTGTTGCCACCGGTAGCACGTACTGCATTCACGAAACTCTGGGCATATCCGTTCAAGGCTTTGTAACTGCTGGCATCCTTAGGAGCATTCCAGGTGCTGTTGGCATCAAGCATCTCGTTGTAACCTTCGAACACCAGGTGCTGGTCGTAGTTCTTGAAACGGGTGGCAATCTGGGTCCAGAGATATTCAAACTTCTCCTTGTTCTCGTTATAGTTGGCTTCATCAGCCTTGATCCAGTGTTTCACATCATCACTATCAGCACCTGTATCATGGTGAACATTCAGGATGCAGTACATACCGTTGTCAATCACGTAATCAACGATTTCCTGTATTCTGTTCATCCAGGCTTCATCCACGGTTCCGTCTTCCTTCATGTGCTGGAACCAGGTAACTGGGATGCGGACAGAATTAAAACCGTTCTTCTTCAGGAAATCTACCATCGGTTTGGTGGTTGGAACCTGTCCCCATGCTTTCTCGAAATCAGTAACAGAATTGCTGTTCATATTCATCCACATGGCTACCACATCTGTGCAGTTGCCGAAATTGGTACCGATGCCCATGTTCTTTACTGCATCCACAGCACTTTCCTCTACATAGTTTGCGTTCAGGTTTACCTGATCGCGGGTAATCACGTTCTTGCTGTTCATAGCCGCTTTCCACCAGTCGTTGGATGGCATGCTGCTTCCATACCAAGGCATGAAGAAGCTCCATTTTGCACCGGCATTCCATGCCTCATCGATGCCGGCTGTAGCTGTGTTGCTGTTGGCATCAGTACCGCATTCTGCCAGGGCAACGAGCTTGCCAGGATAGCGTGCCTGAATCTCCTTGAACTCCTGTGCCTGCTTGGCAGCATCATAACCGTAGAGGTCGCGACCGATGATATCTACATACTTGTCGCCGGGATACCAGTCGGCGTCATTATCATAGGTATTGGCATCGCCATTGTAATTCTGTGTAGTCCAAGCCCAAATCAGGTTGTGTATTCCCTTGCTCTGGAAGTAATCAAACATGGTCTGCCAAAGCTTCTTGTAGGTCTCGGCACCATCATATCCCCACCAGAACCAGGATTTACCCCAGCTGGCACCTGATTTCAGACAGGCATTGCCGGCAGCTTCGTGGAATGGACGCCAAACGGCAACAACGCCTGCATCCTGCAACTTCTGCAAGACTTCCACCACCTTGTCCATCTCCTGATAGAACCACTTGTTCTCCCAAGAGCCGGCTGTCAATACGTTGGCAGCCTTGAAGGTGGTTTCAGATGGGGTGCAGGTTACACCGCTTCCATCTGTTCCCAGAGTGGCGCTTTCTGTCTTAGGCACATTGAAGTGCCACATCAATGATACCAGTCCGCCCTGGTCTGCCCAGTTGGTAACAGGCGTGATGTCGTTGTAGTTGATCCATCCGTTGGAACCCTGCTTAGGTACATAGATATGGATGAAATCATAGCAGTTCATGGCAGGATATTTGCCTGTTGCTTTATAAATCTTATCTGCTTCCTGGGTATTCCAGTTAACGTTGGCGATGACCGAAGAGATGGTCTTGCTTCCATAATTCAACTGTAGATATTTGTAGAGACGCTTGGTTTTCTCAGTAGCTGCTGGGTCAGCGAGATTCACATCGCCCACTTCGCTTTCGTGATAGATAGAGAAGACGACATTGTTAATCTTGTTGATGTCGTATGTTTCCCATGCTCCGATGTCCTCCAGACCTTTCAGATAAATTTCCAGTTGGTTGTTGGCATTATGCTTCATGCTGCTGACGGTATTGCTTTCGCCTGTCAGATTCCATTCAGCTTGCTTTCCTTCCGAATTGTTGATGGTAATCTTGTCACCATCAGTTTGTGCCAAGGCAGTGAATGAAATCATTACTGCCAGAAGTGAGAGTAATATCTTTTTCATTGTCTTGCTACTTTGATGGATTTGTTATTGATTTTGATGATGTATACGCCGTGGGTCAGCTCATCCAGCGGGATGATGGTCTTGTCTCCGGCGAGGATAGGGGAGAGGCTTACAGCCTTTCCGTCGAGGGCGAAGGCGCTCACCTGGTTGTGGGTTCCGTCCACGATGATGCGGTCTCCTTCGAAGGCAAACTTACTGTTGGCTTCAATTTGCTGGATGCCCGTAGTGGTGCCATAGGTGAAGGTGGAAACTTTCCACAGTTCGTAACTGGCAGTAGTGGCTGTAGATGTTACGGTCATCTTGTCATTTCCGAAGGTCACTTCCGGTAGAGTGCTCAGGGCAAACTCTATCTTGCTGCCATCGTTGAATGATACGAACAGCGACTTGCCGTCGGCAGCTTTGGCTGAGATGCAGCTCAGAGCCACCAGTAAGGATAATGCTATTTTCTTCATATCGGGTTTATGTTTTGGTTAAAATCAAAAATGTGGCGCAGTTAATATAACTACGCCACAAATTTACGAATTATATTTCACATAAATGCGTTTTTTATGTTAAATATTTCTATTCTTATGGAAGGATGGCAATCTTGGTTACATTCTTCATGTCACCCTGAAGGATCAAGGCTGTATCACTCCAGCCGTCAGCGATACTGTTTATAGCTTCCATCATGGCTGCATCGAATACCTTCACAACACAGTTCTGGTCACCTTTTCCGTCTGATACAGTATCAATAGCGCCCCAGTTGGCGTTGTTGATCTGAACCTGACCGGTAGCTCCTGCTTCTTTATAGAAGAGCATCTTGGAACCTACCTTGACACCCAACTTGATGAGGTCTGCCTTCATGATGCGGAAACGACCGGTGTCATCCCAAGTGAAGTTGTATGGATACTTGATGGCGCTGTTGTCTATGTTGGTTGTGATAGTAGCGATATCCTTTTCTGCAGGAACCACCTTGAACTCAGAACCTTCAATCTTGTTGCCATCAAGATCTTCCATTACAATCTTGTAGGTGCCAACTTCAGCATTGGCTGGAACCAGGCATACAATCTCTGTATTGGTACGAGAGGTATAGCGGTTTACCTTGTAAGAACCGATATAAAGGTTCTGGATGTTCTGGAAGTTCTTACCAGTGATGGTGATGGTTGAACCTGCGATAGCTTCACCTGGAGTGACAGAAGCAATAGCTGGATCGGTAGCTGCCTTGATGCTCAATGCATCCTTCATCTCTATGGTTGTACCATTCTTCAGGTTGAGCTTGAAGCCTGTACCGGCGCATGCTGCAGGAACTGTCACTGCGATGGCTTGGGCATTCTGTGCTGCAAATTTGTCAACGGTCTGCTCTACATCGCCAGGGAAGGTGATGCTCTTCACGAGGTCGAGATCTGTACCCTTGATGACGGTCTTCTCGCCAGCTGTGATGGCTGCTGGTGTGCAGGAAGCTACGGTTGGCTCCACCAGGGTATAGGCTACTACAACGGTCTTGCCATTATCAAGACTCAAAGTGATGTCGCCTTTCTGTGCATCCTCTGGTACTGTAGAAGTAACCTTTGTAGTCTCAACCTTGTTAAGCTTAGATTCCTTGGCGTTAGGGAATGCGATACCTGTAATCAGATCCATATCCTTACCGGTGATGGTGATTTCTGCACCATTCTTCACTGGGTTAGGTGTTGCAACGAGCTGGGTTGGAACCACGGTAATGATGTTGCCAACTGGAACTTCGATGCCGCTCTTGGTTACTACATAGAAGGTACCGTCTGTAGCCTTGGCTGGAACAGCAACAGTAATCTCTGCTGCACTCTGTGACTTGAAGTCGGCTGCATTTACAGTAGCGCCCTCAAACTTCACGCTGACAATCTGGTCGAATGAAGCACCCTTGATGCTCAATATTTCGCCAGCCTTGATGTTGCGGTCCTTGATAGGAGTAGCCTCAGGCGTATTGATGGTCAATTCTTCCTTGGTCTCCAGAGAGGTACCATCCTTGATGGTATCTGTCAATGTGATGACACCTGTGCGAGCCTCAGCAGGAATCTTCACCTGGATGGTATAGCGGTCGTGACCTACGAACTCTGCCTCCTTGATGGTATCGCTACCGGCGAAGATAACGCCGTGCATCAGGTTGAGATAATCACCCTTGATGGTCACTACGTCGCCTACATTACCTACCATAGTACCTTCGTTACCTACGAAGAACTTGGTGATTTCGATGTCCTCGCGATAGGTGATAGGAGATACGGATGTAATCTCGCCGCCCTTCTTGGTCTTCAGCACAATCTGACCCGGTTCGCATTTCTCGGCAGGAACCTGGATGGAAATCTTGCTGTTGTAACCGCTCTGAAGAATCTCGTATGCGGTAATTGGGTCTGCACCCGGCAGGTTGATAGACTCAATTTGGTCCAAGTTTGTACCATAGAAGTACAAGGTACCGCCACGGAGTACTGGGCAAGGACCGAATGACTGGAGGGAGATGTCGTTGCCGTACTGGTCGGTTGAGAGATCATCTCCGTCGCTGCACGCTGTCAGCGATAGCCCTACGAGGGCTACCACCAACATGGCGAATATGTTGCTTATCTTTTTCATATTAATTCAGATTATAAGTTTATTTGTTTGGAACCACACGGATGTTGTCAATCTTGATGATTGGATTACAATCCACACCGGTAGGAAATACGTTGGCATCGTTGTAAGCACCCTTCACAATGAAGATGTTGAAGGCACTGAAGTCGTTCACGCCACTGTAGCTCAATCCCTTGTTGCCGTCAAAGTCATAAATGAAGTTTGCCAATGGGATAGTAACGGTTACCCACTTGCCCTCGGTATTGTAGAGCTTGTCTTCTGTATTCTGCCAAGGCATGTAGATGGCACGTGCCAGTTTACCCTGTTCTTTCAGAAAGGTGTTGTTGGCTCCTGCCAATACATTGCCATAGATATCCTTTACACCTGCATTACCAAGACTAACCTGAGCTACGCTACCGAAATAAATCTGCATAGGAGCAGCCGACCAGCTGTTGTCCTTTGGTATGCACATCTCAAACTTCAAGCTCATGTTCTTCCAGTCACTGAAGTCGGCGAGATCCTGCATACGTGGACGGCTAGAATAGGTCTCTGGGTCCTGCCAGCTTCCTGGCCAGTACTCGAACGAGAAGTTACCGTCGTTCCATTTACCATCTGAGCCCATGGCTGTCTCACCGAGAACCATGTAGTTGCCTGAGAGTGATGTGCCATCGGATGTGATTGTACGATTGTGCCAACCATTGTTGCCCAACACTTCTCCACCTTCCTTCCAAGGAGTATCAAAGTCGAAGAGCATACCGCGGTTGTCCATATAGCGGAAGCCTGCCTTGGTTGTACCATTGATGGTGGTGATGGTGATAGGCTCATGCTTAGGCATATCCTCCGGCATATTGAAGCGGATGCTGTTCAGGCTGATCTTCAAGTCCTCGTAAGGGATGGTGTAGTTATCACCCACCTTGATAGTCAGATGACTGTCGTCGTAATCCAGGAAGTAGTCGCCCTTGATGGTTACTTCTTCGCCTGGAGCCGCCCACTCGTTACTCATGCCATTGATGGTTGGAGCAGGAACCACGGTCTTGAAGCTGTAGTCCAAAGTGTCATTGTTGTTGGTGATGAAGTAAATCTTGTCAGTCACCTTGCCTGGAATGGTCTTTGGTACCGTTACGATGATGGTGTTGTCCGTCATGTAACTGGTGTTCAGTACGGCAGCCTGGTCGTTGAAGTTGATCTTGGTCACACTTCTCAGGTTTCTACCCACAATACAGATGGTATTGTTGAGAGATGCACCAGTAAGCAGTGAGTCCTTGCTGGCTGCATCCACAGGACGAACATAATCGATGGTAGGGGTTCCGCCTGCAACTTCATACTTGTCTGGCTCGTCCTCGCAAGAAGTGAATCCCGCGCTGACTGTTGCAAGTGCCACGGCGAACAATGCCCCATTTATATTCTTGATTTTCATAATGAAATTCTCTTTATTGATTAATAACTATAGGTATTAATAACTGAATGTATTACGTACATCTACGTGTACTGGAGTTGCGGTGCTACCCAGGTTAGGGTTCAGGGCTACGTCTTCAGTAGGGAATGGCAATGTAAAGCTGCTGGCTGTTACATTAGGAGCTGCTGTATTCTCATCATACTGCATCTTAGAGCTGTCCCATGTACCACTGTTGTAGTATGCCTTGTAAACTTCATCACAGTTCCACATCTGGTTGCGGTGCTGTGCCTTCAACTCCTTGATGCAGTTGTCTACATCGTAGTATGCACGGCGCACGTAGTCGTACCAGCGGTCACCCTCACCTGCAAACTCCAGGCGGCGCTCCTTCCAGATGTCGTCGAATGTAAGAGAGGTCTTTCTTACGAATCCCTGCCACTCGTATGCACGTCCGCGTACCTCATTGAAGCAATCCAGGGCAAGCTGGTCGGTATTGTTACCCATCAGAACCTGTGCCTCTGCGTAGATAAGATAAATGTCTGACAGACGGAGAAGTGGAGTAGGAAGAGCATTTGACATGCGACCTGGAGTGATGCCCAACTCTGCCTTGTGGTCTGCGTTGTCGCCATAAAGGTTCTTCACGTTGTTACCACCGCAAGGACCCTGGCACTGACCAGTTGCTGCTGAGTTGTAGGCTTTGTTATACCAGAAATCCAAGTAAGAGAATCCCTTCTTGATACGATCCTTCTGTGCATTGGCAGGAAGATCGTGGTCTCTCCAGAAGTAAGAATAAACATCGCCTGGCATCATGATGGTAGCCTTGCGACGGTGATCTGGATCTACACGGCTTGCTGGATCATCCTTAGGAGATACACCGAAGGCTTCCATCAAATCAACTGATGGACCATTCCAACCGCCCCAGCAGTCACCATTCTCATCGAAACCTTCTGGAGCCAAGTCGCTCTGGAGGGCGTTTTGAGAAGTCCACTGAGTACCTACTGTCCAGCGCCATGCAATCATAATCTCATCGCAGAACTGGTTAGAGCCACGGAAGATATCCTCGTAGTGCTCCATCAATCCTCTGCCTGAGTTCTCGATGACATCCTTTGCATATTTGGCAGCCTTCTTCAAATCGTCCTGATTCAAGGAGCCTGAAACACCAGCCTTGGTCAGGTAAACCTTACTGAGCAGACCTTCTGCGCAATAGTAGTCGATGCGGCCTGAAGTGTTCTTTTCCTTAGGAAGAAGTTCCATTGCCTTTTCCAGGGTCATGATGATATACTCATATACATCTGCTTTCTGTACCTTGCTCACCTGATTGTAGTCACCTTTGCTAAGCGTCTCTGAGTTGCTGTGGATGATAGGCACATCACCGAAGGTGCGTACCAAATAGAAGTATGCCATCGCCTTCCAGGCAAGGCACTCGCCCAAACACTGGTTCTTCACCTTTTCAGAGGTGTTGATGGCGTTCTTCAATGATTCGTAAACGGTACTGCAGTGACCAATCTCTGCCCAGAGTGAGTAAGACATGTTTACCAGGTCCTCATCGGTACCATTGGTGCTGAAGTTCATGTAAGGGCTTGAGCCCCAATACATATTACCCGACATAACCTCACCAACCTTGATGAATCCACGCTGGAAATCATACCAAGGTGAGTTGTAGAGATAGTTTACGCCAGAGATGCAGGAAGCATCGCCGTTGTAATAGTTCTCTGTGTTGTAATTGTCCTCTACCGGCTTGTCAAGGAAGTCACCGCAAGAGGTCATTCCCATACCGAGGAGCATTACAAATGCTGTATATTTAATGTTCTTAAATTTCATAACTGTTCGTTTTGGATATTAGAATGATAAGTTCAAACCAAATGTAACGGTGGTTGGAGAAGGGTAGCGACCGAAGTCCAGACCATATACATTTGCACTCTGAGTTGAGAGACCTACCTCTGGGTCGTAACCGCTGTAACCTGTGATGGTGAAGAGGTTAGACGCTGTGAGAGTCAGTCGGAGGTTGGTGAGACCAATCTTCTGAATGAGCTTCTGGTCGAATGTGTATCCCAGAGCCATGCTCTTCAAGCGTACGTATGAACCATCCTCGATATAACGGTCGCTGAATGCGTCGTTATCGTTAGGGTCGTTGATGGATGCACGTGGGTACATCGAGTTTGGATTGTCAACGGTCAGATTAGAGATGTTGTCATACCAGTTACCAGTCTGGTTGCCATCCTTGGCTACAAGGTGAACTCGCTTGTTGACATCCTTCAGCTGGTTGCTCCATGGAGAGTTCATGTGAGTCATCTTCATGTTCAGATAGTTGGCTACCTTGGCGCCTACAGAACCGTTGATAAAGATATTCAGGTCGAAGTTCTTGTAGCGGAAGGTATTGTTCCATCCGAAGGTCCATTTTGGCAGTGGAGAACCGATGTTGGTCTTATCATTCTCATCAATCTTGCCATCTTTGTTGATGTCCTTGTACTTCAAGTCACCTACGTAGGTGGTGTTGGTGCGATTAAGCTCGCTGGCATCCTTCCAAGAGTAGTGCTTGGTGCCGTCGGCATCAGTGGTCTCGTTGTAGTTGTTCTTTTGGAGAGTCTGAACCGGAGAACTGAGGATATCTTCGAGATCCTTATATACTCCCTCTACTACGTAACCGTAGAAGCCGTAGAGTGATTCGCCTGGAATAGAACGAGATACCACATCGCTCCACTGACCCTTACCGAGCAAGGCGGTACTGCCGGAAAGACTCTTCAGCTTGTTCTTGTTGATAGAGATGGTGACGTCTGAACTCCAATCGAAGTCCTTGGTAACGATAGGGTGGGTGTTGAGGGCAATCTCAAGACCGGTGTTCTCGATATCACCATAGTTTCCGTATGGTGCAGCGAGGGCTGAAGATGCATTACCGCTGGTACCCATGATGGAAGGCAGGTTGAGCTGCATCAGCATGTCCTTACTCATCTTCTTGTACCAGTCTACGGTCAGGTTCACACGACTGTTGAAGAAACCGAGGTCAAGACCTACGTTCCACTGCTCCTGAGTCTCCCACTTGATATCGAGGTTCTTCAGGTTGGCAGGGCGGAAGCTGGTACCCAGGGCTGTATCCATGGTGCTCATCGCAGAACCCCACTTGTAACCACCGATATTGGAGTTACCTGTCTGCCCCCAACCGATACGCAACTTACCATTGCTCAACCACTTGATGCTCTTCATGAACTGCTCGTTAGTGAAACGCCAACCCAAAGCCAATGAATGGAAACCTGCCCAACGGTTGTTTGGACCGAAGTTAGAGCTACCATCATAACGATAGGTATAGGTAGCGAGATAACGATCATCGTAGTTGTAGGTTTCACGGGTGAAGAAGGAAGCCATAGATGAACTTCCCCAACCTGAACCAATCTGTGGGTCGCCCTGGCCCAATGCTGGGTTGTGAACTACATCGTTAGGAAGATTGGTGTTGAATGCTGATACATAGTCATATTTTGATTCCCAGCACTCCTGTCCGAGCATAGCTGTGATACTATGTTTGCCGATAGTTGTAGAATATTGCAGATAGTTGTTCAATGACCAGAAGGTATTGCTGTTCTTCTGCAGACGGCTTTGGTTGCTCTGACGCTTCCAGGTTCCGAGGTCAATCATCGGATTATAGGTCTCACCTTTGGATGCACCGATATCGAAACCTAACTGGCTGTGCCAGGTCAAGCCCTTCATCAGGGTGATATCTGCAAAGACACTACCGTTTAAGCTCTGGCGGTCGAGCAGAATATCGTCTTCCATAGCCATGGCGATAGGGTTAGGATTGGTGAATCCTTCCTTAGATACGCTTGAGTAGCCGCCATCAATATTGTAAATCTGGATATCTGGAGGTGTAGTCAATGAGTAGTTGATCAAACCTTCTGCACCGTCTGCTAGCTTCAAGCTTTCTGCTGTCTTTGAATAAGTTGCGTTCAAGCCGAGCTTGAACCACTTCTTCAACTGTGCAGAGAGGTTCACACGCATAGAGTAGCGCTGGAATTCAGATCCGATGATGGTACCATCCTGGTCTGTCCAGTTGCCTGAAATATAGTAGTTTACCTTATCTGTACCACCCTCTGCGGCAATCTGGTGAGACTGCTGCCATGCTGTCTGGAAAATAGCATCCTGCCAGTTGGTACCGATACCGAGGATTGATGGATCGCTATATACTGGGTCTGGCTTGGAGATTTCGCCCTGGTTAGCCAGATCGTTGTAATATTCTGCAAACTCGCGCAAGTTCATGATATCCAGGCGCTTGCTCTGTCGGCTTGCAGCTACGCTACCGGTATAGGTAAACTTAGCTTCGCCTGCCTTACCCTTCTTAGTAGTAATCAAAACGACACCATTGGCACCCTGTGCACCATAAATGGCGGTAGCAGAAGCATCCTTCAATACTTCCATGCTGACGATATCGCTAGGGTTGATCAAAGACAATGGAGATACTGCAGAGTGAGAACCATTACCGAGCTTGTCACCCAAACCAAGTGATGAACCACTGTTGCTCTGGGAGTTGAAGATGACACCATCTACAACGTACAATGGCTCTGAGTTGGCGTTGATGGTAGCGATACCACGAACGCTAACGGCTACGGCAGAACCTGGCTGACCGGAAGTCTGGACAGCGTTCACACCGGAAATCTTACCCTGGAATGCCTGGTCTACGTTGGTGATAGGAGTCTGCTTCAATGTCTTTTCATCCATGGAAGCAGAAGCACCAGCGAGGTCGCTCTTCTTCATGGTACCATAACCTACAACTACTACTTCTTGAAGACTGTTGTTGTCTTCGGTCAAAGTAATGTTGTACTTGTTCTGACCACCCACCTTAAATGATTTGGTGATGTATCCTACATAAGTTACCTCTACAGTCTGTCCGGCACCTACATTCAGTGTGTAGTTACCATCAAAGTCTGTCACTGCGGCATTTTTTGTGCCTTTCACTTTTACTGTTGCACCGATGATAGGACCCATTGCATCGGATACGTTACCAGTAATCTTCTTGGTCTGTTGCACAGCCTGATTCGTTGTGATCTGGGCTGCGAAAGTTTGCTGAGGGGAGATGCCGAGAAGACTCAGGGCAGCTACACTAGCAAGCAACTTTTCTCTACTTTTAAAGTTCATACAATTTTTGTTAGTTGGTTAAAACAGTTTGGCTCTTTCACTTATACGATCGATACGGGAAAGAATCCAAATCGGATTATTGCTCTCTGATTATTCCTTCGTCATCTTTTTCTGATGAGAAGAAAAGGCTAGAGGCTAGCTCTAGGTTGCATTTACTTTTTCCATTGTTGTGATTATATTTATTTGTTTTTATATTGTTTATTCTAAACCTTTAGGCTATTTTGTAAATCTGCTGCAAAGATAGCTATTTTTTGCAAAATAGCTTGTACATATTTTGCTGATTACTAATACTTTTCTGCTTTAGTGAAAATAAAATATAATTTTCGTCATATTTATTAAAGATTAAGTGTTAGCGTTACAATTTATTTACTTGATGGTTGATTTATATTGATTATTCTATTATTTATCTATTATATATAAGGTACGCGTACATTATTTATTATATGAATTGTCATAACCTTTTGTGCTTTGTTAATTGGTCTTTGGTTGTTTCCGGTCAATTCTTGAGTTGGATAGAGTGTGTGTTTTGTTGTTTTCTTTGCTTTTTCTGACTTGATGTGTGTCAATTCTTATTTCTGTTTTCAGATATTTTCGAATATTTTTCTGCCTTTGCAACAAAGTATGTTTATTCAGCAAAATAATACACGGATATATCGGAAATTATGCCTAACTTTGCAACCGTAAAACTGAATGTTTAACTAACAAGATTACCAACGACAATATGAATCATCGTATAGCAAATGTTTTTAGGTTAATAATTATAGGTGTTCTGATGAGTGTGCTGGGGACTTCAAGCCTCAGCGCACAAATCAGAGGAAACAACATCGTGGTAACGGTAACTCCTGACCATCAGGACTGGAATTACCGGATAGGCGAGAAGGCTAACTTCACGGTGAATGTGAGAAAGAGCGGTACGCTACTCAACCAGGTGAAGGTTGATTATGAAGCCGGTCCGGCAATGTTTCCGGAGGTGAAGAAAAGTACCACTCTCAAGGGCGGAACCATGAAATGGTGCGGCAGTCTGAACAGACCGGGCTTCTATCGTCTCAAGGTTATCGCTCATGTTGATGGCAAGGATTACGAGGGACTTTGCACGGCAGGTTTCTCTCCAGAGAAGATCCAGCCTTTCGCACAGGAACCTAAGGATTTCGATGCTTTCTGGAAGAAGGCACTGGATGAGGCAAGACAGAATGACCTCAATCCTACCAAGGTGCTTCTGCCTGAGCGTTGTACCAAGGATAAGAATGTATATGAAATAAGTTATAACAACAACCGATGGGGCTCTAAGATGTATGGCATCCTGAGTGTCCCGGTAAAAGAAGGTAAGTATCCGGCTTTGCTCCGTGTACCTGGTGCGGGTGTACGCCCTTATGCCGGCGATACTTATACGGCTCCTGCTGAGTGCATCGTACTGGAAATCGGTATTCACGGTGTTCCTGTTACCATGCAGCAGAAGATTTATGATGATCTTGCCAATGGCGAACTGAAAGGCTACTGGGATACCAATCTCGAGAATCCTTATCGCAATGCTTACAGACGGGTAGTAACCGGTGCAGTCCGTGGTGTGGATTATATCGCTTCGCTCCCTGAGTGGAACGGAAAGACTATCGGTGTAACGGGTTCATCACAGGGTGGATTTCTTTCCATCGCTGTGGCAGCTCTCGATAAGCGAATCACATTCCTGGCTCCTGTTCATGATGCTATGTGTGATTATGAAGCTGAGATTCACGGAGTTGCAGGCGGCTGGCCTCACTATTTCTATAAGGAAGACAAGGCACAGGGGGCTGCATGGAAAGAGCAGAAACTTACAGATTTGGAAAAGGCAAGACTCGAAGGTGCACGCTATTATGATGGCGTCAACTTCGCCCGTCGTATCACCGTTCCTGGCTGGTACAGTTTCGGTTATAATGATGAGGTGGTTCCCCCAACATCGTCTTACGGCCTGTATAATTCGGTAAAAGCGCCTAAGACCTTGAGTCTGTACCAGATGACCGGTCATTACTGGTATCAGGAGCAGTGGGATGAATGGCAGGCTTGGATTATTCAGCAATTAAAGAAATAGATATATGATAGGAAAAAGAATTTTGATTGGTGCAGCTTGCCTCATGGCGATGCAAGGAGCTGTGGCACAGGTTGATGGCGTTACGGGCGCATCAGTCCAGACTGCCAATACTTCCTGCAGCAAGGGTAAAAAGCAATGTTGCAATACTCCGGCAGAGCAATTGAAGGTCAGACTGCAGAAATTACTGAACAAGGGAATCATGCTCGGTCATCAGGATGATCCGATGTATGGTACTACTTGGAAATGGGATGAAGGAAAGAGCGATGTATTCCTCACTACAGGTGATTATCCTGCTGTGATGGGTTTCGATCTTGGAAAAATAGAGTTGGACAGCAAGGAAAATCTCGATGGCGTATCTTTCGATCGTATGCGAAAAGAGATCATTGCCCAAAATGAGAGAGGAGGCATCGTTACTTTGAGTTGGCATCCTTGGAATCCGGTTACTGGCGAGAATGCCTGGGATCCGAAAGGTGATGCTGTTGCTGCAGTCCTGGATGGAGGCGCCCAGCAACAGAAGTTCGACGGATGGCTCAAGAAGGTTTCCGATTTCATCCTTTCTTTGAAGACAAACGATGGTAAACTGGTTCCTGTCATCTTCCGACCATGGCATGAAATGAATGGCGGATGGTTCTGGTGGGGAGCTAGCAGTTGCACACCTGTACAATATAACCAATTATACGTAAAAACCCTAAATATACTTACTAAAGCAGGGTGCAATAACATCGTTTGGGCTTGGTCACCAAATCTCAGCGACGAGAAGACGGTAGAAAAATTCCTGGAGCGATTCCCAGGAGAAAAGTATGTGGATATGCTGGGTGTTGACGTCTACGAGTTCGACAACAGCGATGCCAACTATCAGCAGAACCTTGCTGCTACGCTCGATGTGCTGATGGAGGCAGCCAAGAAGGTCGGCAAGATTCCTGCCCTCACCGAAACGGGTTGCAGGGGTATCGCCAGCAAGAAGGATTGGTTTACCCAAACCCTTTGGCCTGTACTTCAGAAGTATCAGTTGAGTTATGTACTCTTCTGGCGTAATGCCTGGGATAAACCTCAGGAGGAAGCCTATCTTCCTGGAGTAGGCGATGGTGCCATCGTCGAGGACTTCAAAGCATTCAAGAAGGAAAAGAAAGTCCTCTTTGCCAAAGACATTGTAAAGGTAAGAAAGTAGAAAAAGATATATTATGACTACATTTCAAGACAAAGTGAAAGCACTTCGCGCTCATCATGAGGAATTGTTGAGCCGTAAGAATGAACCCGTAGAGTGGGGAAATGGTATCTACGAAAAGTATAAGAACCCAATCCTCACCGCAGAACATACACCATTGGAGTGGCGTTACGACTTCGATGAGAAGAGCAATCCGTATCTCATGCAGCGCATCATGATGAATGCTACGCTCAATTCGGGTGCCATCAAGTGGAATGGTAAGTATCTCCTCGTTGTTCGTGTAGAGGGTGCTGACCGCAAGAGTTTCTTTGCCGTGGCAGAGAGTCCTAATGGTGTTGACAACTTCCGTTTCTGGGATGAGCCTATCACCATGCCGGAGGATGTTGTTCCTGCTACCAACATCTATGATATGCGACTCACAGCTCATGAGGATGGCTATATCTATGGCGTGTTCTGTGCTGAGCGTCATGATGATGATCAGCCTGGCGACCTCAGTGCTGCTACAGCTACAGCAGCCATCGCCCGTACCAAGGACATGGTAAACTGGGAGCGCCTTCCTGATTTGAAGACCAAGAGCCAGCAGCGCAATGTGGTTCTCCATCCGGAATTCGTTGATGGCAAGTATGCTTTCTATACCCGTCCACAGGATGGTTTCATCGATACAGGTTCTGGTGGTGGTATCGGTTGGGCTCTTGTTGATGATATCACTCATGCCGAAATCAAGGAAGAGAAGATTATCAATGCCCGTCACTATCATACCATCCAGGAGGTGAAGAACGGTGAGGGGCCTCATCCTATCAAGACTGATAAGGGCTGGTTGCATCTGGCTCACGGTGTTCGTGGCTGTGCCAGCGGTCTCCGCTATGTGCTCTATATGTACATGACTTCTCTTGAGGATCCTACTAAGGTGATTGCAGAACCAGGTGGATATCTCCTCGTACCGGAAGGTCCTGAGTATATCGGTGATGTGATGAACGTAGTCTTCGCCAATGGTTGGATTGCAGATGAGGATGGCAAGGTATTCATCTACTATGCTTCTTCTGATACCCGCATGCATGTGGCAACTTCTACCATCGACCGATTGGTAGACTACTGCATGAATACACCAAAGGATGATTATCGTACTCAGTTCTCAGTAGAGAAGATCAAGGCTTTGGTAGCAAAAAATAAACAGACTTTAAGTAAATAAGTTTCAGGTATTAAGATTGTAGGGATTCGTACTCCTCATCCGTATTATCAGATATAGATGGGGAGCGAATCCCTTTTTTAGTAATTTATAAATTGTCAATTAAAAACAATGGCTCGTTTAAAAGAAAAAATAGCTTATGCATTGGGTGATGCCGCTGCGGGTGGTATTGTATGGAAGGTGATGTCTATCGCTTTTCCTCTGTTTTTTACAAATGTCTTCGGACTCTCGTTTGCGGATGCGGCAGTACTGATGCTCGTAGCCCGCATGTTCGATGTGGTTACTGACCCGCTGATGGGTACTCTTGCCGACCGTACCCAGAGCCGTTTCGGTACCTACCGTCCTTGGCTCATCTATGGTGCCATTCCTTTCGGATTGATATTCGCCCTCTTGCTCTATACTCCAGGCTTCGGTCCTGTGGGCAAGCGAATCTATGCTTACGCCCTCTATCTGCTGATGATGGCGGTATATACCATGGTGAATGTGCCTTACGGCTCATTGCTCGGTGTGATGACCGAGGATGATGATGAGAAGAACCAGTTCTCTGCTTTCCGTATGGTGGGTGCTTATGCCATGGGATTCGTCACCCTGCTCTCTTTCCCTTATCTCCAGAAGATGGTAGGTGGAACAGCCGCACATCAGTATGCTGTCATTGGTGCCGTGCTCGGTATTATTGCAGCTGTGATGACATTGGCTTGCGGACTCCTTACCAAAGAACGTCTGAAGCCGAAGCGCGCTGAGAAGTTCTCTTTCCAGCAGTTTGCCGACCTCGTTCACAACAAGGCTTGGCTCTATATGACAGCCATTGCTGTGTGTACCAACTTCTTCAACGGATTCCGCTATGCCGTAGCTGGCTATATGTTTGATTACTGTCTGCATGGCAATGTAACCATCGAGGGATTGATTATCAACTATACCGTTTTCATGGCGTTTGGTGAAGTAACCTGTATGATTTTCGGTGGTGTATCTCCTTGGTTCACCCGTCTGGTAGGCAGCAAGCGCATGGCATTCTTCTGGTCTGCAACTCTCTGTCTGGTACTCTCGGTTGTCTTCTTCTTCATCCCGATGAATCCGTCGTATATCTGGGTAATGATAGCCATCGTTATCCTTACCTCTATGGGTATCGGTATCTATTCGCCATTGATGTGGTCTATGTATGCCGATGTAGCCGACTACCATACCGAGCATTTCGGAACATCAGCTACAGGTCTTATCTTCTCTTCCGGTACGATGAGCCAGAAGTTTGGTACCGCCATATCCGGTTCTCTCATCGCCCTCTTCCTGGGCTGGGCAGGTGCCAACATGATAACAGATAAGATGGGTAATACGATGATCGACCCAGCCAGTGTCACCGACTCTGTGCTTACGATGGTATGGTCATTGTTCTCACTCTTCCCAGCCGTCATCGCCTTCCTGCTGATGGTGCTTGCCTGGAAGTTCCCTATCCGCAAATAATTGTTTTAACATAACTAATAATCACTATTAAAAAAGGAAAAATGGACAATCTTAAAGAAACGATGCGGGATGTTCTGGAGAACAACATCCTCAGCTATTGGCTAACGAAAGTGAAAGATGAAGAAAACGGTGGCTTTTACGGACGTGTAGACGGTAACGACCAGGTACATCCTGTAGCCGAGAAGGGAGCAGTGATGAATGCCCGTATCCTCTGGGCGTTTTCTGCTGCCTATCGTGTCTTGAAGAAGCCGGAGTATCTTGAGGCTGCTACTCGTGCCAAGGATTATGTGCGCGATTATTTCCTCGACAGGGAATATGGCGGAATCTACTGGAGTGTTGACTGTCAGGGTAATCCGCTCGATACCAAGAAGCAGACTTATACCATCGGCTTTGCCATCTATGGTTTCTCGGAGTATGCCCGTGCAACAGGTGACAAGGAGGCGTTGGATATCGCCATCTCCCTGTATCATGACATCGAGAAGCATGCCTTTGATGCCAAGAACAACGGATATATCGAGGCATTGACCCGTGAGTGGAATCCGATTGCAGACATGCGTCTCTCTGATAAGGATGAGAATGGTTCCCGTACGATGAATACCCATCTGCATATCATCGAGCCATATACCAATCTTTATCGTGTATGGAAGACTCCGGAACTGGAGAAGAGCATCCGCAATCTGCTCGATATCTTCACCGATAAACTTCTGAACAAGGAGACTTATCATCTCGACCTCTTCTTCAATGACGAGTGGGAGGGCAAGCGCAACATCGAGAGCTATGGTCATGATATTGAGGCGTCCTGGCTGCTCCACGAAACCGCGCTGGTTTTAGACGATAAGATATTGCTGCATAAGATAGAGCGCATCATCCGTCGTATAGCCGATGCTGCAGATGAAGGCTTACGTCCGGATGGCAGTATGGTTTATGAGCATTGGAAAGATGGAGATAAGTATGATCTCCAGCGCCAGTGGTGGGTGCAGTGCGAGAACATCATCGGACATATCGACCTCTATCAGTATTTCCGTACCGAAGAGAATCTTCTGGTTGCCATCTCATGCTGGAACTATGTAGCCAAGCATTTGCTGGATGCCAAGAACGGTGAGTGGCACTGGGCTATCCTGGAAGATGGTACGGTGAACAAGGAGGATGATAAGGCGGGTTTCTGGAAATGTCCTTACCACAACTCCCGCATGTGTCTCGAACTCATCGAACGTGACTATTAACATACAGATTCCCTGAAAGGCAGGAATAGAATACAAAAATCCAAGCAAATCATATATTTGCTTGGATTTTTTTGTTTATCCCGATTTTTTATTGTACTTTTGCAGCCAATGCGGCGCCAGCCCCATTATTCATTATTAAATTGTAAATTATTCGTATTAATAAATGTATATAGCAATAGCAGGAAATATCGGTAGTGGCAAGACAACCCTCACCAAGATGCTTTCTAGACATTATGGATGGAAACAGTACTTGGAGCCCGTGGCTGAAAACCCCTATATCGATGACTATTACAAGGATATCTCGCGATGGGCTCTCAATATGGAGGTGTTCTATCTGAAGCAGCGATTCAAGAATCTGCTGGAAATCCAACACAGTAAAGAGACGGTTATCCAGGACCGCACCATCTTTGAGGGTGTTTATGTCTTTGCGGCCAACAACCGGAAGATGGGTAACATGGACCAGCGCGACTACGAGACTTATATGGAGCTCTTCGAGTCTATGATGGAAGTGGTGGAGATGCCTGAACTGATGATATATCTCCGTTCTTCAGTTCCTCACCTCGTGAAGAATATCCAGAAGCGCGGTCGTGATTATGAGCAGAAGATGCCTTTGGATTATCTGGAAGGTATCAACAATCTTTACGAAGATTTCATCATGAACAAGTATAAGGGCAAGGTGCTTATCGTAGAAGTTGATAATCTCGATTTCGAGCACAATCCCAAGCAGTTTGGTGAAATCGTAGATAAGATAGATGCCAAGCTCTTCGGGCTGTTCTCTTAAAGGTAAAAAAGTAAAAAGGTAAAAAAAATGCATATAGCAATAGCAGGAAATATAGGTAGCGGCAAGACAACATTAACCAAGATGCTTGCCAAGAGATATGGCTGGAAAGCTAATTTCGAGCCGGTAGATAATAATCCATATCTGGCTGATTATTACAAGGATATGGAACGTTGGTCGTTTAATCTTCAGATTTACTTCCTGAACAAGCGATTCCATGATGTTGTGGAGATTTCCCGTTCAGAGCAGACCATCGTACAGGATAGAACCATCTTCGAGGATGCGCGTATCTTTGCGCCTAATCTTCATGATATCGGTATGATGAGCGACAGGGATTTCAAGAACTATACCGATCTCTTTGATCTGATGATCAGTCTGGTGAAACTCCCTGACCTGATGATATATATCAAGAGCAGCATTCCTACGCTCGTGAAGCATATCGAGAAGCGTGGCCGCGATTTCGAGAAGAGCATCCGCATCGATTATCTCCAGGGCTTGAACAAGCGTTATGAGGATTGGATCAAGGATTATAAAGGTCGCCTCATCATCATCGATGGTGATAATCTGGAGTTCGGAGAGAATCCGGAAGACTTCCGAAAGGTTACTGACCTGATAGATGCTGAACTCTTCGGCCTGTTTGCTGAAAAAGAGGTTTAAAAGTAAAAAGTAAAAGGGTAAAAAGGTAAAAAGAACCTTAACCCCTTTCGCCCCCCCGTTCTTAGCGATTCCATCGCTAGTCCCCCAAGTCCTTATCATAAAGGTAAAAAGCGCAACCCCGCTAGGCGTCAAAGGAGGAACGCCTGGCGTGGTTGCGTTTTATGGTTGTACAACTAAAGGGTTATGGTTGTACGACTATAAGGGTTGTAGTTGTACGATTAAAAGGTGTTGTCACTAGGCTCGGCAGAGCTGCTGACTAGGCTCAGTAGGTCTGCTGAGCTTAGTGGCAACCTTCGAGAAGCAGTCTCCTTCAACTCGAGAAGCAGTCTCCTAAAACTAAAAGAGACATCTCTTTGAACCCAAAGAAACGTCTCCTTTCGCTTATTCAATCATATCCTTAGAACCTGGTTCGTGGCTGCAAAGATACATATTTTCCCTGTTATAATCTCTTAAACCTTGGAAAATATTCAATAGCTGCATTCTTTTTAACTTATTTTGGGGCAAAAAAATCCTACTATTCTGTTCCTTTTTGCTACAAAATACGCTCGTTTTCTCTGTTTCCGAACCTTCGTTAATACTGTCTGTTAACTGATTAAATCAGGCAGTTTTTTGTATTTTTTCACTTTGAACGCAAATTAAACCATAAAAAAAAGTGCTCTTTCAGAAAAAAGTGTTACCTTTGCAACCGCTTAGAAGCATTTATATAAAATAACGTTATAACAAATTTATGAACTTTACACTATTTATCACCGTTTTGCTGACGGCTGTAACCTTGGTGGTGGCTGCTTATGTCATCGCGAAGTTGATCGGTCCTCGTTCATACAATCCGGTAAAGGGTGAACCTTTTGAGTGCGGTATTCCGACTCGTGGCAGCTCATGGTTGCCATCACACATCGGCTACTACCTCTTCGCCATCCTTTTCCTGATGTTTGACATCGAGACAGTATTGCTTTATCCATGGGCAGTCGTAGTTAAGCAGTTTGGACCTATGGCTCTCGTGAGCATCGGGTTCTTCCTGTTGGTATTGGTATTTGGCCTTGCTTACGCTTGGCGGAAAGGAGCATTGGAATGGAAGTAAACAAAAGAGCCTCTATCAAGAGTATTCCTTACGACGAGTTTAAGGACAATGATACCCTCGAAAAGATTGCGCAGGAGCTCAATGAGGGTGGTGCTAACGTGGTAATCGGTTCGCTCGATGCTGCCATTAACTGGGGACGCAGTAACTCACTCTGGTCTTTGACCTTCGGTACCTCTTGCTGTGGTATCGAGTTTATGGCTGTAGGTTGTGCGCGTTACGACTTCTCACGTTTCGGTTTCGAGGTAACCCGTAACTCTCCACGTCAGGCTGACTTGATCATGTGTGCCGGTACTATTACCAATAAGATGGCACCTGTTTTCAAACGTTTGTACGATGAAATGGCTGAGCCTAAGTATGTGGTAGCTGTAGGTGGATGCGCCATCTCTGGTGGTCCGTTCAAGAAGAGCTACAATGTGGTTCGTGGTATCAGCGAGTTGGTTCCTGTGGATGTTTATATCCCTGGTTGTCCTCCACGCCCTGAGGCTATCCTTTACGGTATGATGCAGTTGCAGCGTAAGGTAAAGGTTGAGAAATTCTTCGGTGGTGCCAACCACAAGATGACTCAGGATGAGAAGGAACTCTCTATGAGCAAGGGTGGTCTTCGCGGCTTGAGCAACGAGAACCTCTCTGACAGCGAGAAGCTCGGACACAAGGAGCCTATCATCGTAACTGAAGTACCTGAGGATTTCGACCCTCAGAAAGGTCTAACTGATTAATATAATAAGGTATAAGAACATGAAACTGAATAATATTGAATTGAGTTTTGATAATTTCGCCTCAGAAATGGCGAAGTTGAAGAACGAGAAGCATTTCGACTACCTTGTTACTATCATCGGTGAAGACTTCGGTGAGGAAGGTCTCGGATGTATCTATATTCTCGAGAATACTCAGACCAGCGAGCGCTGCTCAGTAAAGACCATCGCCAAGAAGGTAGATGGCAGTGATGTGATTCCTACAGTTATCAATCTCTGGAAGGTAGCTGACCTCCTGGAGCGTGAGGTATTCGATTTTGTCGGCATCAAGTTCCTGGGTCACCCAGATATGCGCCGTCTTTTCCTCCGCACCGATTTCCAGGGCTATCCATTGCGCAAGGACTTCGATATGAGTCCTGAGGCAAACAAGTTCCCTTGTACTGATGAGCCAGAGGATGACTTCACCATGGAGTATTCCTTGAGCGAAGATGGCCATCTCGTTGTTACAGAGAAGCGTCGCTTTGATGAGAACGACTATGTTGTCAACATTGGTCCTAACCACCCATCTACCCATGGTGTGCTCAGATTGCAGACTGTTATTGATGGTGAGACCGTGAAGCGCATCTATCCACACCTCGGTTATATTCACCGTGGTATCGAGAAGATGTGGGAGAACATGACCTATCCTCAGACCTTGGCATTGACCGACCGTCTGAACTATCTTTCTGCGATGATGCACCGCCACGCTCTGGTTGGTGTTATCGAGGAGGCTATGGGTATCGAACTCTCAGACCGCATCCGCTACATCCGCACCATTATGGATGAGTTGCAGCGTATCGACTCACACTTGTTGTACCTCGGCTGTACTGCACAGGACTTGGGTGCCTTGACCGCATTCCTTTACTGTATGCGCGACCGTGAGCACGTATTGAACGTGATGGAGGAGACCACTGGTGGCCGTCTGATTCAGAACTACTACCGTATCGGTGGCCTTCAGGCAGATATCGACCCTAACTTCGTTCAGAACGTGAAGACCCTCTGCAAGTATCTCCGTCCGATGATTCAGGAGTACCTCGACGTATTCGGTGACAACGTGATTACTCACAATCGTCTCGAAGGCGTAGGTCCTATGAACCTTGAGGATTGTATCAACTATGCCGTAACCGGTCCTGCTGGTCGTGCATCAGGTTGGAAGAACGATACCCGCAAGCGTCATCCATACGATATGTACGACAAGGTAGAGTGGAAGGAAATCACCCTTACCGGTTGCGATTCAATGGATCGTTACTATGTACATATCCAGGAGTTGTATCAGAGCTTGGACATCATCGAGCAGTTGATTGACAACATTCCAGAGGGTGAGTACTACATCAAGCAGAAGCCAATCATCAAGGTTCCAGAGGGACAGTGGTACTTCTCAGTAGAGGGTGCCAGTGGCGAGTTTGGTGTATATCTCGACTCAAAGGGTGACAAGAGTCCATACCGTATGAAGATGCGTCCGATGGGTCTCTCACTCACAGGAGCCTTGGATCCAATGCTCCGTGGTCAGAAGATCGCCGACCTCATCACTACAGGTGCAGCAATCGATTTCGTAATCCCTGATATTGATAGATAATTATGTTTGATTTTAGTATAGTAACAACATTCATCGACAATCTGCTTCGCCAGACCTTGGGCCTGGGCGACTTCCTGTCGATTCTGATAGAGTGCGTGCTCGTGGGTATCTGTATTTTGACAGCATACGCCCTCATCGCTATCGTACTTATCTTCATGGAGCGTAAGGTGTGTGCCTACTTCCAGTGCCGTCTCGGCCCTATGCGTGTAGGTCCTTGGGGTATCTTCCAGGTATTCGCCGACGTGCTCAAGATGTTGATCAAGGAGATCTTCGCTGTAGATAGAGCCGATAAGCTGCTCTACTACATGGCACCATTCCTCGTGATCATAGCCTCTGTAGGTACTTTCTCATTCCTTCCATGGAACAAGGGAGCTCATATTCTTGACTTCAACGTAGGTGTATTCCTCATCACAGCCGTAAGTTCTATCGGTGTGCTGGGTGTGTTCCTCGCTGGTTGGGCATCTAACAACAAATACTCTGTGGTATCTGCCATGCGTGGTGCCGTACAGATGGTTTCTTACGAGATGTCTCTCGGTCTCTGTCTGATTTCTGCAGTTGTTCTTACCGGTACCATGCAGGTAAGCGGTATTGTAGAGGCTCAGACTGGCGCTTGGAACTGGTTGATTATCAAGGGTCATGTGCCAGCTATTCTGGCTTTCCTCGTATTCCTTGTAGCAGGTAATGCTGAGGCTAATCGTGGTCCTTTCGACTTGGCTGAGGCTGAGAGTGAGTTGACCGCAGGTTACCACACAGAGTATTCAGGTATGGGCTTCGGTTTCTACTACCTGGCAGAGTACCTCAACCTCTTCGTGATTTCTGGTATCGCTTCTACCGTATTCCTCGGTGGTTGGGCGCCATTGAACATCGGTATCGAGGGCTTCGACAATCTGATGAACCTCATCCCAGGTTTCATCTGGTTCTTCGGTAAGACCTTTGCCGTGGTATGGCTCCTGATGTGGGTACGTTGGACATTCCCACGTCTGCGTATCGACCAGATTCTGAAGTTGGAGTGGAAGTATCTGATGCCATTGTCACTGGTCATCCTGATCTTGATGACAGTATGCGTAGCATTCGGATTCCACGGATAATCTTTAATACACATTATTATAATAATAAGAAAGTATGTCTAACAATTCATATTTCGGCGGTATTGCAGCGGGTTTGAAGACCCTCGCTATCGGTATGAAGACTACCATGAAGGAGTACTTCACACCAAAGAGCACAGAGCAGTATCCTGAGAACCGCAAGACTACACTCCACGTATCTCCACGTTTCCGTGGTCGCCTGGTCTTCGTTCGTGATGAGAACGAGGCTTACAAGTGTGTGGGTTGTACATTGTGTGAGAAGTCATGCCCTAACGATACCATCAAGATTGTAACCGAGATGGTGGAGGATCCAGAGACAGGCAAGAAGAAGCGCAAGCTGGTAGATTACCAGTACGACTTGGGCGACTGCATGTTCTGCGAGCTCTGTGTGAACGCATGTAACTTCGGTGCAATCAAGTTTGTCAACGATTTCGAGAATGCAGTCTTCGACCGCAACAAGTTGGTGATGCACCTTGACAAGGAGGTTTATAAGGGCGGTAGCCTTCCAAACCTCATCGAGGGTGGTGCCCCATTGGAAATCGGTAAGTTTAACACCAAGACTAAGTAAGGAGGACTTTAGACAATGATAACAGCAAATTTATTTATGTTCGTCATCTTGGCAGTAGTCATCCTTGGCTCAGCCATCATGTGCGTGTTCACCAAGCGCATCATGCGTGCGGCAACCTTCCTGTTGTTCGTACTCTTCGGTGTAGCAGGCATGTTCTTCCTGCTCGACTATACTTATCTGGGTGCAGCTCAGATTTCTGTATATGCCGGTGGTATCACCATGCTTTATGTCTTCGCTATCCAGTTGGTATCAAAGCGTACTCTCCAGGGTCTTTTGGAGCATGTCAAGGGTAGCAAGATTGTAGGTCGCGCACTCGTCTGCCTCGTTGGTTTCGTAACCTTGGCAGTCGTCGTGTTGAAGAATCACTTTATTGATATGGCTGCAACCGTAGCCGACACCGAGGTGCCAATGGACCAGGTAGGTTCTGCACTGGTAGGTGCTGACAAGTATGGCTATGTATTGCCATTCGAGTTTATCTCTGTATTCCTGTTGGCATGTATCATCGGTGGTATCTTAATCGCAAGAAAGGAGGATAAGAAATGATTCCAGTACAATATTTCTTCGTGCTTTCAGCACTCTTGTTCTTCATCGGAGTCTATGGCTTCTGTACACGCCGTAACCTCGTTGCCATGCTCATCTCCATCGAGCTTGTATTGAATGCAGCCGACCTGAACTTCGCTGTGTTCAACCGCATCCTCTTCCCAGGACAGTTGGAAGGTTTCTTCTTCACATTGTTCTCTATCGGAGTAGCAGCAGCCGAGACAGCCGTAGCGCTCGCTATTATTATCAACGTTTACCGCAACTATCACAGTGACCAGGTGAACAGTATTGAAAACATGAAATTCTAAAAGACAATGGAATACAATTATGCATTTTTGATACTTCTTCTGCCATTCCTGAGCTTCCTGGTTCTGGGACTTGTGGGTATGAAGATGAAAAGACCGGTAGCAGCACTCATCGGTACCGTATTGATGGGCTGTGTATTCGCGATGTCTGTCTATACAGCATACGAGTACTTCTTTGCAGTGGGTCGTGATGCCTCAACAGGTATGTACCCAACTGTTACCGTATTTAATTTCACATGGTTGAAGTTTACTGAGTTGCTCACCTTCAACATCGGTTTCCGTCTGAGCCCAATCTCTGTATTGATGCTCATCGTGATTACCACCGTCAGCTTCATGGTTCACATCTACAGCTTCGGCTATATGGCAGAGCGTGATGAGAACTACAAGGTTGAGGAATATGAGAAGGGTATGCAGCGTTTCTACGCTTACCTGAGCCTCTTCACCATGTCAATGTTGGGCCTGGTAGTAGCTACCAACATCTTCCAGATGTATCTGTTCTGGGAGTTGGTGGGTGTTTGCTCATACCTGCTCATCGGTTTCTACTATCCAAAGCATGCTGCAGTTCATGCCAGCAAGAAGGCGTTCATCGTAACCCGTTTCGCTGACCTCTTCTTCCTCATCGGTATCCTGTTCTACAGCTTCTATGTAGGAACCTTCAACTATGACTTGAATGCTCAGCCAGAGCTCAACTCTGCTTTGGCAGGTGCAGCTTGGGTAATGCCAACAGCTTTGTTCCTCATGTTCATCGGTGGTGCCGGTAAGAGTGCGATGTTCCCATTGCACATTTGGTTGCCAGATGCGATGGAGGGTCCAACACCTGTTTCTGCGTTGATCCACGCCGCTACCATGGTTGTAGCAGGTGTTTATCAGGTAGCCAGCCTCTTCCCAATCTGGGTACAGTATGCTCCTGAGGCTTTGCACTATGTAGCTTACATTGCAGCCTTCACCGCATTCTATGCAGCAGCTGTAGCTTGCTGCCAGCGTGATATCAAGCGTGGTCTGGCTTTCTCTACTATCTCTCAGATTGCCTACATGCTCGTAGCTCTCGGCGTTTGCTTCGCTGTAGATAACCACCATGGTGGTTTGGGTTACATGGCTGGTATCTTCCACCTGTTTACCCACGCTATGTTCAAGGCGTTGCTCTTCCTCTGCTCTGGTGCCATCATCGTCATCATCGGCAGCAACTTCAAGGATTACATGGGCGGTCTGCACAAGTATATGCCTATTACCAACATCTGCTTCCTCATCGGTTGCTTGGCGATTGCAGGTATTCCTCCATTCGCAGGTTTCTGGTCAAAGGATGAGATTATCTCAGCTTGCTTCCAGTTCTCTCCATTTATGGGCTGGTTCATGACAGTGGTTGCCGGTATGACTGCATTCTACATGTTCCGTCTCTACTATGTAATCTTCTGGGGACAGAGCTACTATGAGCTTGATCCTGAGAACCGTCGCAAGCCACAGGAGGTTCCTTTCGTGATGTGGGGTCCATTGGTATTCCTCGCCATCATCTCTTGCCTCTGTGGTTTGATTCCATTCGGTCACTTCGTATCTGCTACAGGTCAGAGCTACGATATCCATATCGACATGAGTGTGGCAACAACCTCTGTTATCGTTGCTATCATCGGTATCGGTCTGGCTACTTACATGTATGCTCCTAAGAAGACTCCATTGGCAGACGCTTTGGCTAAGAAGATGCCTAAGTTGCACAAGGCAGCGTTGAACCGTTTCTATATCGACGATGCTTGGCAGTTCTTCACCCACAAGATTGTCTTCGGTTGCTTCTCAAAGCCAATCGCATGGTTCGACCGTCGCGTTATCGATGGTACCTTCAACTTCATGGCTTGGGGTACACAGGAGGCAGGTGAAACTATCCGCCCATGGCAGAGTGGTGATGTTCGCAGCTATGCTATCTGGTTCCTCACCGGTACCGTAGCATTGACATTGTGCCTGCTCGCACTTCTTTAATGAAAGTCTCACAATTAAGTAAATAGAAAAGAAATGAATTTAAGTATATTCGTCATAGTACCACTCCTGATGTTGCTCGGCCTCTGGTTGGCACGCAACGACAAGCAGGTTCGTGGTGTGATGGTAGCAGGTGCCAGCGTATTGCTCGGTCTCTCCATCTATTTGGTGTTTGCATTTCTCGAAGCTCGTGAGACAATGCCAGCCGACCAAGCTCCGATGCTCTTCACCTACTGTGTGCCTTGGTTTGAACCATTGCACATCAACTATTCACTCGGTGTGGATGGTATTTCAGTGGTGATGATTCTCCTGACTTCTATCATCGTGTTCACCGGTACATTTGCTTCCTGGCAGATGGAACCAATGAAGAAGGAATACTTCCTCTGGTTCACGCTCCTGAGCATCGGTGTATATGGCTTCTTCATCTCTATCGACATGTTTACCATGTTCATGTTCTATGAGGTTGCGCTGATTCCTATGTACCTCCTCATCGGTGTATGGGGTAGTGGTGCAAAGGAGTATTCAGCCATGAAGTTGACTTTGATGTTGATGGGTGGTTCAGCCCTTTTGGTTATCGGTATCCTGGGAATCTACTTCTACAGTGGTGCTCAGACCTTCGAAATCCTCGATATCGCTCACCACACCAATGGTGCTCATGCGATTCCAGAGAGTGTGCAGAACGTGTTCTTCCCATTGCTCTTCATCGGTTTCGGTATCCTCGGTGCGCTGTTCCCATTCCACACATGGTCTCCTGATGGTCACGCCAGTGCGCCAACAGCCGTATCTATGTTGCACGCCGGTGTATTGATGAAGCTTGGTGGTTACGGTTGCTTCCGTATCGCCATGTTCCTCTTGCCAGCTGCTACTCACGGCTTCTGGATCAAGGTGTTCCTCGTACTGACTACTATCTCTATCGTATATGGTGCTTTGTCAGCATGTGTACAGACCGACTTGAAGTACATCAACGCTTACTCATCAGTTTCTCACTGTGGTATGGTGCTCTTCGCTCTCTGTATGATGACCGAGACTGCTGCTACTGGTGCAATCCTCCAGATGTTGTCTCACGGTTTGATGACCGCCCTCTTCTTCGCCGTTATCGGTATGATTTATCATCAGGCTGGTACACGTGACGTACGTTATCTGGGTGGTTTGATGAAGATTATTCCATTCCTCTCTGTAGGTTATGCAGTAGCTGGTTTGGCTAACCTCGGTTTGCCAGGTTTCTCAGGTTTCGTAGCCGAGATGACCATCTTCGTGGGTTCTTTCCAAAATGCAGATACATTCCATCGCGTATGTACCATCATCGCATGTACCTCAATCGTTGTAACAGCGGTTTACATCTTGCGTTGTGTAGGTAAGATCCTTTATCAGAAGGTTCCTAATCCAAAGTTGGAGAAGCTTCACGATGCTACCTGGGACGAGCGTATCGCTGTAGCAGGTCTTATCGCCTGCGTTGCAGGTCTCGGTATGTTCCCACTCTGGGCAGAGGAGATTATCATGGACGCTGTCGGTCCTATCTTTAGTGTAATCATGTAATAAATATCAGAAGAAATGAATTACAGTCAATTTTTAAATATGATTCCAGAAGCTACCCTGATGGTAGTTCTGTTGATCACTTTCATTGCTGACTTCTGCAGTTCCAAGAGCGCAGACCGTAAGTGGTTCAATCCTCTGGTATGTCTCTTGATGGTGGCTCACATTGCCATCAATATCTTCCCAACAGAAGCCACAGAGGCATTTGGTGGCATGTACACAACAGGTCCTGCTGCCGGTGTTTTGAAGACTATCCTGGCGCTGGGTACCCTCATCGTAATGGTACAGGCTAAGGAGTGGTTGAGCCGCAAGGACACAGCCTTCAAGGAGGGTGAGTTCTATATGCTGATTATCTCTACCTTGCTCGGTATGAACATGATGGTTAGTGCCAACCACTTCCTCCTGTTCTTCCTCGGTCTCGAAATGGCATCTGTGCCAATGGCTTGCTTGGTAGCATTCGATAAGTACCGTCACAATTCTGCTGAGGCAGGAGCTAAGTTCATCCTTACTGCTACTTTCTCAAGTGGCGTGATGATCTACGGTATCTCTCTGCTCTATGCTGCTTGTGGTACTTTGTACTTCGATGATATCGCAAAGGTTATCTCTGCATCACCATTGACCATCGCCGGTATGGTATTCTTCTTCAGTGGTCTCGGTTTCAAGATTTCCTTGGTTCCTTTCCACTTCTGGACAGCCGATTCATACCAGGGTGCACCAACTACTGTTACAGGTTATCTGTCAGTAGTATCTAAGGGTGCTGCAGCGTTTACTCTCTGCGCTATCCTCATGAAGGTGTTCCAGCCAATGGTAGAGTACTGGACCGTGTTGCTTTACATCGTGATTGTACTTTCTATCACTATCGCCAACCTGTTTGCCATCCGTCAGAGCGACCTGAAGCGTTTCATGGCATTCTCTTCTATCTCTCAGGCAGGTTACATCATGTTGGCTGTGGTAGGTAACTCAGCGATGAGCGTGAGCGCCCTGACTTATTATGTATTGATTTATGTAGTAGCCAACCTGAGCGTCTTCACCATCATCTCATCTATTGAGGAGCACAACAACGGTACAGTTCAGATGGACAGCTACAATGGTTTGTACAAGACTAACCCACGCCTGGCATTCCTGATGACCTTGGCATTGTTCTCATTGGGTGGTATTCCTCCATTCGCCGGTATGTTCTCGAAGTTCTTCGTGTTCATGGCAGCAGTTGGTACACACGACATCCACACCACATTGGGAGCCTGGGCATACGGCGTAGTATTCATCGCGTTGGTAAACACAGTTATCAGCTTGTACTACTATCTGCTCATCGTGAAGGCTATGTTCATCAAGCACAGCGATAATCCGCTTCCTACTTTCCAGAGCGCATGCTCAACCAAGTTGGCGCTTGCTATCTGCACCGTAGGTATCGTAGCATTCGGTATTTGCTCATTCGTCTTCGACTGGATTTCAGTTGCAGTGAATGCGTAAATCATCAATAATTTATAAAAATCCCAGCAATCGGTAAAAGATTGCTGGGATTTTTTTTGGTATTGTCTGAATTTTGCAGTAATTTTGCACCCCGAAAGAGGCATGGTGCCTCAAGTAATCAATAATAAATATTAATTAATCAATCAATATAAAAAGGATGGATAAGTTACCAATGAATGATGTTCCGATGCTCGTAAGCGCCATCAACTTCCTGCTTCGTGACCACGAGTTTGAAACACTCGATGAGATTTGTAATCACTTCAATGTGAACCGTGCGGCATTAGAAGCCAAAATGGCTACCCAAGGATTTGAGTGGTCAGAGCAACAGAAGAAATTCTGGTAAAGAGCACGCTTTCAACTATAAATAGTGCCCTGTAAACTATAAATTATAAACTGTCAACTATTAGTAGTAAATTATAAATTAATTATGACTCCTCCTCGACCCTTGTGGAAGTCTGTACAAGACTATGTTTTGATTGCGATAGGTATGATATCCTACGCTATTGGATGGAACGTGTTCCTCTTGCCAACCAATGTAACAGCAAGCGGACTTCCTGGTATCTCCAGTATTATCTATTGGGCAACCGGTTGCCCTGTGCAAATTCCGTATTTTATCGTCAACGCCACCTTATTAATATGTGCGTTCAAGATTTTGGGAGCAAAGTTCTGTGTCAAGACTGTTTATGCCGTTATAGTGGTAACCATCCTGACCTCTTTCTTCTCCAGCCGTTTAGGTGATGTTCATCTTTTGGAAAACCAACCTTTATGGGCTGCTTTCCTGGGTGCCGTTTTCTGTGGCTGCGGAATCGGACTCGGTTTCTCGGTTGGTGGAAGTACGGGTGGTACGGATATCATCGCAGCCATCGTCAACAAGTATCGCGACATTTCTCTAGGTAGAGTGATTATGATATGCGACATCTTCATCATCAGTTCCAGCTATCTGGTGGTACACGATTGGGAGAAGGTGTTATATGGTTATGTAGTTCTTTGCGTTCAGGCATTCTGCATCGACCAGGTGGTAAACAGCAGAAGACGAAGCGTACAGTTCTTTATCATTTCACAGAAGTATGAGGAGATAGGCAAGCGCATCAATGTAGATGCTGATAGGGGAGTAACGGTGGTGAATGCCAGCGGTTTTTATTCCGGTCAGGATGTGAAGATGCTTTTCGTGTTAGCCAAGCAGCGTCAGGCTCCTGCTATCTTCCGTCTTATCAGCGAGATTGATCCCCATGCCTTTGTCAGTCAGAGTGCCGTTATCGGTGTGTATGGTGAAGGTTTTGACAAGATTAAATATAAAAGCAAAAAAGAGCACGGAGTTTAATATTCCGTGCTTTTTTGTGCATCAGGAAAAGTCAGGTGATGGTACATGCCAGTAATCCGAAAAAGTGAGGGTGTGTCATAAGTCTGAATAATAGTTGGCGCATAACAGTTGACCACCGCATGCACAACAGCTGTTGTGCATGCGCATATCAGCTGTTATGCAAGCGCACAACAGCTGTTGTGCGGCCGAAGATACTGACTGTCTCAACAACATATCCTATCTCTCCCAACAACATATCCTATCTCATCCAACAACAAGAAGAGGGTGAACCATAAACTTATGACACACCCTCACTTTACCAAAAGAGCATGTCTGGGTTCGGTAAGTCCAGTGGAAGGGTAGTGACTACAAATATAGTACGATTCTTTTTCTTGTGTCTATAAAATTAGGAACAAATAATAAGGTGTGTCTACTATTTCTGTTTTATGAAATTGATAGTGTCTACCTTTCTAGTTTATAAAGTGAAAAAGTGTCTACTGAAATCAGGAAAAGTCAATCTGTTTCTTTGCAGCCTTGTTGCTGAAATAAAATTAATCTGCGTTTTATTAGAATAAAGATGCTTTAGTTTCAAAAATAATCCGTATCTTTGCAGTCGTATTCTTCCCGATAGTAGTTCTTGAATGCTTAATCTGGTAGAATGAAATTTAGAAAGAGCGGACATTTGGGATGCTCATAATTTAATAATGGAGGATTGGATATGAATAAATTAACAAGAGAAGAGGCGCTTAGACGTTGGAAATCCTTTACAAGGATTGGGCCTTTGATGTTTGTGAAAATGAATGGGTAGCAGTCGTCATATTTTATATTGAAATAAAAATTCCCCAACCCTCTTGAGAAAGTAGGTTGGGGGTATTTGTTATGGTATCCTGCATAAAAGAAAAACGTTAGTTTTCGCTTTTATCAGTAGCTCAGATTTTGAACCATATCCAAAGGTAGCTGGGTCGCTTTGGCAACCTGTTCTGTTGGAAGTCCCATAGCCAGCAAACGTTGAGCAGTTTCTATGTTAGCTTCTATTCTACCTTCCCTTTTCGCCGTATCAATAGAGTTCTTGATATCCCGATATGCCATCTTGTTTGCTTCATATCGTTCTTCTACCTGTTTCATACGCTGTTTGTTTTATATCTTATGCAAAGATAAACTTAATATTTGTAACATCCAAACTTTTAGAGCGTTTTTTTATTTTCTTCTGTCACAGCCTTCGGTCCTATCCTGATTTATTCAGGTTTCCCTGATTTCTTCAGTAAAGGGGCGAGGAACTTATAGGTATATCCTTTTTGCTGCTTCACCATTTCTTCTGGTGTTCCGGCAAAGAGGAGCTGACCGCCGCCTCGTCCACCTTCCGGACCCATGTCGATGAGCCAGTCGGCGAGTTTGATGACATCGAGATTGTGCTCGATGATAATGACCGTATTGCCACGGTCTACCAGCTTCTGGAGTACATCCATCAGTATGCGGATGTCTTCGAAATGCAGACCGGTTGTCGGTTCATCGAGAATATAGAGCGTCTTGCCCGTATCACGCTTCGAGAGTTCGGTAGCCAGTTTTACGCGCTGACTTTCACCGCCAGAGAGGGTAGTGGAACTCTGTCCTAACCTGATGTATCCGAGACCTACATTCTGTAATGCTTTGATCTTCTGCAGTATCTGAGGAACATTCTCGAAGAAATCTACCGCCTGGTTGATGGTCATGTCGAGAACATCGGCTATGCTCTTTCCCTTGTATCTTACCTCCAGCGTCTCGCGGTTGTAGCGTTTGCCGTGGCATACCTCACAAGGTACGTAGACATCCGGCAGGAAGTTCATTTCGATGGTCTTATATCCGTTACCCTTACATTCCTCGCATCTTCCACCTTTCACATTGAAGGAGAATCTGCCCGGCTTGTAACCGCGGATCTTTGCCTCGGGAAGTCCTACGAAGAGCGAGCGGATATCGCTGAACACGCCTGTGTAGGTAGCTGGATTGCTGCGAGGCGTTCTGCCAATCGGACTCTGGTCTACATTCACTACCTTGTCGATATTCTCGATACCTTCGATGCTCTCGTATGGCATCGGTTTCTTGAGCGAACGGTAGAAATGCTGCGAGAGGATAGGCTGGAGAGTCTCGTTGATGAGAGTGGATTTGCCTGAGCCGCTGACACCCGTTACGACAATGAGTTTGCCGAGTGGAAAATCAACATCCACCCCCTTGAGGTTGTTGCCCGTTGCTCCGTGAATGGTGATATGCTTGCCGTTGCCTTCTCTGCGGAGGGCAGGCACCTCAATAGCCATCTTGCCATTGAGATACTGGGCGGTGATGGTATCGGTCTTGAGCATCTCCTGAGGTGTGCCCTGGAAGACAACTTCACCTCCCTTGCGTCCCGCCTTCGGACCGATATCTACTATCCAGTCGGCAGCCCGCATCATATCTTCATCGTGCTCCACCACAATAACGGTATTGCCCAGGTCGCGAAGTTCTTTCAGACTGTTGAGCAGACGTTCGTTGTCGCGCTGGTGCAGACCGATGCTTGGCTCATCGAGGATATAGAGTACATTGACCAGCTGGCTACCAATCTGAGTAGCCAGACGGATGCGCTGGCTCTCGCCACCCGATAGAGAAGCTGACTGGCGGTTAAGCGAGAGATAATTGAGTCCCACATCGAGGAGGAAGGTAACGCGTGAGCGCAACTCCTTGATGATTTCGTGAGCCACCTTCGCTTTCATCGAAGGCAGATGCTGTTCCACTTCTTCGAGCCAATCGCGCAGTTCATCGATGTCAAGACTGGCTACTTCGGATATATTCTTATCCCAGATTTTGAAAGAGAGCGATTCTTTTTTGAGTCGCAAACCATGGCATTCAGGACATTCGATGGTCGAGATAAACTGGTCGGCCCATTTCTTGCCCGCCGCACTCTCGTCATCCTCCATCACCTTCTGCAGGTAGTCGATGATGCCATCGTAGGCGCAGAAATAGTCGGTAGAGGTATGCACCTTTTCCTTTTCTATCTTCACGTTTTCGAGCGAACCATAGAGAATTTCCTGCATGGCATCGCCCGGAATCTCACAGATAGGTGTCTTCAGGTTGAGGTCATACTTGCTGAGCAATGATTCTATCTGCCAGAAAATCATCTGGTTCTTGTATTTGCCGAGCGGAGCGATGCCGCCTTCATGGATGCTGAGTTTATCATTGGGAATTACCTTCTTGATATCAATCTGGTTTACCTTTCCCAGACCCTTGCAATGCGGACAGGCACCTTCGGGAGAGTTGAAGGAGAACATGTTAGGAGCCGGATCCTGGTAGGCGATACCCGTTACAGGGTCCATGAGACGCTTGGAGTATGTCTTGGTCTCCTTGGCACCTTTCTCAAGAACCATTACCATGCCGTCGCCCTGTTTCATAGCCGTTGCCACACTCTTGCGGATGCGTTCCTCATCTTCTTCCTTCACCACCAGTTTATCGACCACAGCTTCTATATTGTGGTTCTTGTAGCGGTCGGTTTTCATATTGGGAACGATTTCGAGGATGTTGCCGTCGAGTCGCACATAGAGATACCCCTTTCTGCGCATACTTTCGAAGAGTTCGCGGTAATGACCCTTGCGCTGGCGTACGAGGGGAGCGAGCAGGAAGATAGCCTTGCCCTTATAATCGCTGAGAATCATGTCGATGACCTGTTCCTCGGTATATTTCATCATCTCCTCGCCACTCTGATAGCTGTATGCAGTACCGGCGCGGGCATAGAGCAGACGGAGATAGTCGTAAATCTCGGTGGTAGTGCCCACGGTAGAGCGGGGATTCTTGTTGGTGGTTTTCTGTTCTATGCTGATGACCGGACTCAATCCCGTAATCTTGTCAACATCCGGGCGTTCCATATTACCCAGGAAGTTGCGGGCATAGGCAGAGAATGTTTCGATATATCTGCGCTGACCTTCGGCAAAGATGGTGTCAAAAGCCAGTGAACTCTTGCCCGAACCCGAGAGTCCGGTAATCACGGTGAGGGAATCACGCGGAATCTCCACATCTATGTTCTTGAGGTTGTGGACACGTGCGCCCCATACATTTATCTTTTCTTCTGAATTCATATTCCAATTCTGCTAATTGCTGTTTGCCTAATAGTTACTGTTCTGCTCTTCGGTATAACCTCTGAGCAGGTTGACATCACGTTTGATGTTATACACCACGCCATCTGCTCCCTTCGCCTTGACGAGACAGAAGTAGACACCCTCCTTGACCGGTTTTCCGCGGTAGGTGCCATCCCATCCCGTGGCAGGGTCGGTCCATTCATAGAGTTTCTGTCCCCACCTATTATATATATAGGCGTGGAACTCCTCAATGTTCCGGTAACCATCCTTGGGCTTATAGATGTCGTTGATGCCATCGCCATTTGGAGAGAAGGCATTCGGCATGAGAAGAGAACTGACTTTCGTCGTCTCTTCTGTGTTGTCCTCCTCGTCGTCGTTGACTTCCTGAGCGTGTAATTGACACGTCAAAAGTGGCAACATGATGCAAAGTAATGCTATTTTTCGTCTCATTTCTAAAATAATTTGTGCAAAGATAATAAAAAGATGAGAGATATTGCGTCAGATGCAAGATTTTTTGTATTTTTGCAGATGAAAACATGAAATATTTGAAGATATCGTTAAAAAAATCTTGTGATATGAGACAAAAAATGAGATATTTCCTGCTGTTCGTTGGGCTTCTGCTCAGTGTCAGCATTGGCGCGCAGACTGTAAAATGGCGCGACATTTACACGGTTAAGAAGAAAGATACTATCTTTGGTATCGCCAATAAATATGGATTGAGCCTTCCTGAACTGATGGATGCCAATCCGGAGATGAAGCGTGAGGGATACATGCTGCAGAAGGGAGCTACGCTCTTTATTCCATACACCAAAGACCAGAAGAATCCTAATCAGGTGAACGGTCAGAAGTCGGGGAATGGGGCGACGGTTCAGAAAACTGCTACAGCTCCGGCAACCTCAAAGACTGCTGTTGCCAGAAATGCGGTAAAGGTAGGCGTGATGTTACCTTTGCATAATGTTGATGGCGACGGTAAGCGAATGGTGGAGTATTACCGCGGTTTGCTGCTGGCTTGCGAAACCCTGAAGCAGCAGGGCGCCGATATAGATGTGCGTGCCTGGAACGTTCCTATTGATGCTGATATCCGGAATACACTCTTGCAGGAGGGCGCTAACCAATGCGACATCATCTTTGGTCCACTTTATACCAAGCAGGTGGCTCCGCTGACCAACTTCTGCAAGACCTACGGCATCAAACTGGTGATTCCGTTCTCTATCAGTGGAGATGATGTAGAAAGAAACAAAGAGATTTTCCAGGTTTATCAGAGCGATGATGCACTGAATGATGCGACCATCAAGGCATTCCTGAGCCGTTTTTCCAATGTGCATCCTATCTTTGTAGACTGCAATGATTCTACTTCGAGAAAGGGCAACTTTACGTTCGGTCTGCGCAAGGAACTGGAACGTAGGAAAATCAATTATAGCATCACCAATGTGAATTCAAGTGTCGAGCAGTTTGCCAAGGCTTTCATGCCTTCCAAGCAGAATGTGATAATCCTGAATACGGGACGTTCGCCACAGTTGACTCAGGTATTGAACAAACTCGACGAATTTGATGCGAAGTATCCGGGTGCAGCCATTTCTCTCTTCGGCTATACCGAATGGCTGATGTATGCCAAGTATAATCTGGAAAGATTCTATAAGTATGATACTTATATCCCTTCCACCTTCTATTATAACCCGAACTCAGCACAGACCAAGGCGCTTGAGAGCCGTTATGAGCGATGGTTCCATCAGCCTATGATGGTGGCACAGCCAAGATTCGCCATCACCGGTTTCGATCACGGAATGTATCTGATTCAGGGTGTCAAGAGATATGGCAAGAACTTTACAGGTGAGCGCCAGCAGATGACTTACCAGCCCGTGCAGACTCCACTCCGTTTCGAGAAGACCAGTAGAGGAGGATACAAGAACAAGAGTTTCCAGTTGATTCACTATACCTTTAATCATCAGATAGAGGCGGTGAAGTACTAGTTTACAGTTTACAATTTATAGTTTACAATTTATAGTTGATAATGAATAGAAATATTGGGTTGCTGATTCTGATGCTCATCTTCGGAATTCCAGTTTCGGCACAGATAGGAGAGCATCGTAATGATTTCGCCATCGGTTTTAATGGGGGCTATATGATGAGTAGCGTAGGATTCACACCCGAGGTACAGCAGAAGCAGCACGGCGGACTGACGGGCGGTTTCTCGATGAGATATACCTGTGAGAAATATTTCAAGACCATCTGTTCTATCTATGCCGAGGTAAACTATGCGCAGGCAGGATGGGAAGAGGATATCCTGGATAAGGAGAATAATCCGGTGATTATAACCGAAACCAAAGAGGCGATGGCTTACAAGCGTACCATCAACTATATTCAGGTGCCAATCTTCGCGCATCTGGCATGGGGTAGGGAGACAAGAGGACTGAATATCTTCGTGAATGCCGGTCCGCAGTTTGGTCTCTATCTGAGTGATTCGCAGAAGACCAACTTCTCGGTAGAGCACATGCCGGCAACCGACAATAACCGTGTAAGTCCGGTAGTGGCTCAGGATACAATGGCAGTCAAGAACAAGCTCGATTATGGTATCGCCCTGGGTCTGGGTGCTGAATACAGTATTCCGAAGGTGGGGCATTTCCTTGCCGAAGCCCGATACTACTATGGTCTGGGAAATATCTACGGTGCTTCTAAGCGTGATTATTTCGGAAAGAGTAACTACGGACAGATTGTTCTGAAACTCTCTTATCTCTTTGATATCACCAGAACGAAGAACGTGAAACGGAAATAGATGATAATTAATAATTGATAATTAATAATGATAACGGGTTTATCATTTATGTTTTGAAAAAAATGAGTACAACAGAAAAAATGCAGATGAAATTGAGCGTCTCTAAGTCAGCTCGCTGGACCGCCCTCCTCATCGTGAGTATCACGATGATGTTTGGTTACTTTTTTACAGATGTGATGTCTCCACTGGAGCCTCTCTTGACAGCAGCCAAGGGAGCAGAGAATGGTCTCGGACTCGGATGGAATTCGGATGAGTACGGCTTCTTCTCTGGAGCTTACGGATACTTCAATGTGTTCCTCCTGCTCCTCTTCTTCGGTGGTCTTATCCTCGATAAGTTTGGCATCCGTTTCACTGGTATCCTTTCTACCGTCCTGATGTTTGGTGGAGCCTTGTTGAAGTGGTATGCTTTAGGTCATGAGTTTGACGGAATGGTTGCAGTACCATTCTTCGGTACTTACAGTACGCAGGTAGTGATAGCTGCTCTTGGCTTTGCCATCTATGGTGTAGGATGCGAGATATGCGGTATCACAGTGAGCAAGGTCATCGTGAAGTGGTTTACGGGCCATGAGTTGGCTCTGGCAATGGGTGTACAGGTAGCTACGGCTCGTTTGGGAACTGCTGCAGCTCTGAGTGCTTCTCTTCCTTTTGCCAAGGCAATGGGTGGAGTATCTGCTTCTGTTGCTTTAGGTGCCGTATTGCTTTGTGCTGGTGTACTGGTATATCTGGTTTATTGTGTGATGGACAAGAAGGAGGATGCTTCTGCAGCAGCTGTAGCTACAGAACCGGAAGAAGGTTTCAAGTTTTCAGACTTGGGTGGTTTGTTCAAGACAACAGGTTTCTGGTATGTGGCATTCCTTTGCCTGATGTTCTATGCCGGTGTATTCCCATTCCTGAAGTTTGCCACCAAACTGATGATTTTCAAGTATGGTGTGGATGCTAATTTGGCAGGTCTGATTCCTGCGATGTTGCCATTCGGTACCATCTTTCTCACACCGCTCTTCGGTAGTATATACGATAAGTATGGCAAGGGTGCTACGCTGATGATTATCGGCAGTTGCCTCCTGACCTTTGTACACGTCATGTTTGCCCTGCCAATTAACTCATGGGTGCTTGCCATCGTGCTGATGCTCATCCTGGGCATTGCATTTGGACTGGTACCATCAGCCATGTGGCCATCTGTGCCAAAGATTATCCCAATGAAACTCTTAGGAACTGCATACGCCCTTATCTTCTATATCCAGAACATCGGACTGGCTCTCATTCCGGTATGGATTGGTAAGGTGAACCAGGCTAACACGGGTGCTGATGGTGTTATCGACTATACCCAGACGATGACTATCTTTGCAGCCTTCGGTGTGATTGCTATTATCATCTCTTTCCTCCTCTTGTTTGAAGATAAGAGAAAGGGATATGGTTTGCAGAAGCCTAATGTGAAATAAGTGAAGAGCGAAGAACAAAGAGCAAATTGAGTGAAGAGTAAAAACGAAGAGTGTAGAATTCGTTTGCTCTTTGTTCTTCTAAATCTTTGAAAGTATAATTTTTAAAAGAAAGGAAATAACCATGAATGCGACACCTGAATCATTGATTAAGGACTATGCTGACCCGATAGAGCAGCAGGAGATTGACAAGTTTGTATGTTCTGAGATGGGCAGACAGATACACCGGTATATCAAGGGTATGTCGGGTACCAAGCAAGCTATGTTGAAATTTGAGGAAAGGCTGGCCAGCCTCTCTGTACCAGAGAAGGAGAAGGCGATAGCCAAGTATATTGATCTGAACAGAAAAGCATTGGATGGTCTTGACTTGAAGATGATTCTGGTCCGTTCGGTAGCCAACTATTGTGACACCTTCCAGTATATGCTGGATTTTGTCAACGATAAGCGCAAGATGGTTTTCTATTACCAGCGCATCAAGGCGAAATACATTCAATATCATGAAGTATTTGAGCAAGATGGCAAGTTTGGTATGAAAGATTATCAAGGCAATATCATGCTCTCGCCAAGTTATGATTTCTTGCGCACCTGCTACATTTATAATGATGATTTGAGCATCATGCCGGTAATAGCTGAGAAGAATGGCAAGATGGGACTGGTAATGCCGGATGGTAACGATACGGTAGTGGCGGATTTCCTTTACGACGAAATTTGCTTGCGTGATGGATATCCTTACTTCGAAGCATCCCGTGAAGGTATCAGTGGCTTTATTGATAAGTTTGGAAACTTTGTTAATAGTTAATAGTTTATAGTTAATAGAGAAAGGGCAATCAGATTGGGATGAACCAACTGATTGCCCCTTTTTACTTTCGTTGCTATGAGCAACTTGGTTTTATCTATTTTTCTCTCGTCTTCAAACCTTAGTGAAGAAAAGCAAAAGAATTCTTCACTCTTCACTTAACTTATCCCAAGTACTTCATCAAGATTTTGATCTTACCGCTATCACGGAGCTTGATGATACTCTTTTCGCGAATCTGGCGAACACGCTCACGGGTAAGGTTGAACTCGCTACCGATTTCTTCCAAACCCTTCTCGTGGCAGCCTATACCATAGCAGTAGCACAGAATCTTGCGCTCACGGTCTTTCAATACAGAGTTGAGAACGCGGTCAAGCTCGCTCGCCATAGACTCGAAGTCAACACCCTTGTCGGTACGGCTGTCATCACCCGAAGCCATCACGTCGACCATCGCATTGTCATCATCATCGCTACCGAATGGAGCATCGATACTCATGTGGTGATTATCTGCCTTGATAGTCTGGTCGATTTTGCTTTCTTCCATCTTTGTGATTTGAGCGAGCTCAGCAACAGAAGGTTTGCGCTGGTTCTCCTGCTCAAACTTACTGATTTCTGCACTAATCTTACTCAATGCACCTACCTGGTTCAAAGGCAGGCGAACGATACGGCTCTGCTCGGCAATAGCCTGCAGGATGCTCTGACGAATCCACCATACGGCGTATGAGATAAACTTAAAGCCGCGGGTCTCGTCAAACTTTTCAGCAGCCTTTACCAAACCGATGTTACCCTCGTCGATGAGGTCGGTAAGAGAAAGACCTTGGTGCTGATATTGCTTAGCAACAGATACAACGAAACGAAGGTTTGCTTTTACCAATTTCTCCTTGGCACGTTCTCCCTCACGACCGCCTTTGCGAATCTTCTGGGCAAGTTCGATTTCTTCATCGATAGAGACCATAGGCTCTCTACCAATCTCCACCAAGTACTTGTCGAGTGCTTCACTGGAACGGTTGGTTATACTCTTACTAATCTTAAGTTGTCTCATAAATATCCTTTTACCTTTCTATTTAGAATTTTTTGAAGTATTTTTGTGTATCCTGAAACCTCCTCATGGTTTCGGGGTGCAAAGGTACGAAAAAAAATGCAATTACGTTGTAATATAAACGGATTTTTTTTATCTGATTTGTCTGTTTTTTAGAATTTTAGCCGGTTCCTAGTAGAAAAATGCTATGTGAAGTGCGCTTTTTGGTGCAATAAGTTTGAAATATGGAATAATTTATGTATCTTTGCACAAAAATTGCGAGAAAAGAATAACTAAATAATAAAATAACAACAAAACAAAAAATTATGTTTGAGAATCAACCAAAAGGTCTGTGGGCCTTAGCTTTGGCAAACACGGGTGAGCGTTTCGGCTATTACACCATGCTTGCTGTGTTCTTGCTTTATTTGCAGGCCAACTTCGGTTTTGAAACCGGATTGGCAAGTACTATTTACTCTACATTCCTGATGATGGTTTATTTCCTTCCTATCATCGGTGGTATCGCAGCCGACAAGTTTGGCTTTGGACGTATGGTTACCACAGGTATCTTCATCATGTTCATCGGCTATCTTGTTCTCTCACTTCCTCTTGGCAAGGAAACCGTTGCCGTTGCTGCTATGGGTATTTCACTTATTCTCATCGCTTTGGGAACCGGTCTGTTCAAGGGTAATCTGCAGGTGATGGTAGGCCGTCTCTATGATGAGCCACAGTATGCCAGCAAACGTGATTCCGGTTTCTCACTCTTCTATATGGCTATCAACATCGGTGCTATGTTTGCTCCTACTGCTGCCATCAAGATTATGAAGTGGGCGCAGGAGAGCCTGAGCGTGTCGGTGGAAGATTCATACCACTTCGCATTCGCCGTGGCTTGTGCTTCACTGATTTTCAGTATCGCTATCTACTATGCCTTCAGCTTTACATACAAGCATGTTCTTGCTTCTGAGACCAAGAGTAAGGATGATAAGACTTCTGCTAAGGAGACAAACGAACTTTCTAAGGCTGAGACCAAGGAGCGTATCATCTGCCTCTGTCTCGTATTCGCTGTGGTTATCTTCTTCTGGATGGCTTTCCATCAGAACGGTAATACATTGACACTCTTTGCCCGCGATTATACACAGAAGACTTCAGAGGGTCTGCAGTCAATGGCGTTCGATGTTACCAACCTCGTAGCCTGCATCTTCGTGGTTTACGGTTGCTTCGGTCTGGCACAGAGCAAGACTGGCAAGGGTAAGGGCATCTCTCTTGGTGTCATCGTTGCTGCCATCGCTTTTCTTTTCTACAAGTACAGCAACCTTGAAGGTGCCGTAGATGTTGAGGCTCCTATCTTCCAGCAGTTCAACCCATGCTATGTAGTGGCATTGACACCAGTGAGCGTTGCTTTGTTCTCATGGCTTCACAAGATTGGCAAGGAGCCTACATCGCCAGAGAAGATTGGTTTGGGTATGCTCGTTGCTGCTCTCGGTTTTGTATGGATGGCTGTAGGTTCTATGGGTTTGGAGCTTCCTTTGACGCAGGGCGATCCTGCTACAGAGGGTACACGTGTAAGTGCTAACCTCCTCATCTCTACATACCTCATCCTTACATTCGCAGAGCTTCTGCTTTCTCCAATCGGTATTTCGTTTGTATCGAAGGTTGCTCCTCCAAAGTATGCTGGTTTGATGATGGGTCTCTGGTTTGGTGCAACAGCCATCGGTAACCAGTTGGTTATGATTCCTGGCATCATGTGGGGTCAGAACTTCAACCTCATTGCCATCTGGGGTGTTCTCGCAGGTATCTGTCTGGTTTCAGCTCTCTTCATCTTCTCTATCATCAAGAAGTTGAATCGCGTAAGCTAAATCAAAAATATCATATATATAAAAAAGGCTTGCTTCATTACGGAGCAAGCCTTTTTTATTTGTTATTTCTTCAACCACTTGTCTAACCAGCCGAAGAAAGTGCGCTGCCAGAGCACGCCGTTCTGTGGCTTCAATACCCAGTGGTTCTCATCAGGATAGATGAGGAGCTCGGCTGGGATGCCACGCATGCGGGCTGCATTGAAGGCGCCCATGCCCTGGTTGGCATTGATACGGTAATCCTTTTCGCCGTGGATGCAGAGGATTGGAGTATCCCACTTGTCTACAAACTTATGAGGACTGTTCTCGTAGGTCTTCTTGGCGTTGGTACTCTGGTCCTTGTTCCAGTAAGCATCCTCGTATTCCCAGTTAGAGAACCAAGCCTCCTCTGTATCGGTGTACATGCTCTCCAGGTTGAAAGCACCATCGTGAGAGAGGAATGCCTTGAAACGCTTGTTGTGATGACCGGCGAGATAGTATACAGAGAAACCACCGAAACTGGCACCGACACAACCCAGACGATCCTTGTCTACGTAAGGAAGATTGTTGGCAGCATCATCAATAGCTGAAAGATAATCGTTCATGCACTGGCCTGTCCAGTCGCCAGAAATCTCTTCGTTCCATGCGCTTCCGAAACCAGGGAGACCGCGGCGGTTTGGCAATACGACAACATAGCCGTTGGCTGCCATAATCTGGATGTTCCAGCGGTAGCTCCAAAACTGGCTTACCGGACTCTGAGGACCACCCTCGCAGAAGAGAAGGGTAGGGTACTTCTTGTTGGCATCGAAATTAGATGGCAACATGATCCATACCAGCATCTGCTTGCCGTCGGTAGTCTTTACCCAACGCTGCTCACACTTACCCAGATTCAACTGGTTCAGAATATGGTCGTTCTCGCGGGTAATCTGCTCTACCTTGGTACTCTTGGCATCCTTGCTTGGAGTTACAATGTAGATATCAGTAGGATGACTCATGCTAGCCTTGGTAGCGAGAAGCTTGTTGCCGTTGTTGGCAAGCGAGATGCTTCCGTAGTCAGCCCACTCGTTGGTAATCTGCTTTACTTCGCCCTTGAAGTTAGCCTGATAGAGGTTCAGGGTTCCGTGCCATACACCGATGAAACTGAGGCTCTTGTTATCCTTGTTCCATACGAAGCCCTCTACGCTAGAGTCGAACTTCTCTGATACATAGTTCTTCTTGCCGGTAGCGAGTTCGTAAACACAGAGGCGGTTGCGGTCGCTCTCGTAGCCATCGCGAGCCATGCTCTGCCAAGCGATGTACTTGCCGTCAGCAGAGAACTGAGGGTTTACGTCGTAACCCGGATTGTTCTTCAGATTCTCAGGAGCGTTGACAGCCTGGTTCTTCATGCTCTTGGTAGCATCAATCTTAGGCTCTACATAGCCAGCCTCCTTGCAGAGGTTCTTAGTCTCGCACGTACCTATATTATATAGATAGATATCAGAATCGGTAGAGATGGCATACTGAACGCCCTCCTTCTTACGGCAGGTATAGGCGATGGTCTTGGAATCTGGACTCCATGCCAGCTGCTCGATGCCACCGAATGGAGCCATAGGGCACTCGAATGGTTCATCCTTCAGGATGTCTTCGCCGGCATTGATGGTACCGTCTTCAGCCACATCAGCCACGAAAGGATGGAGAAGGCTCTCTACGTAATGGTCCCAGTGGCGATAGTTCATATCAGTTACGAGACGGCCGGTAGCCAATGGGAGATCAGAAGGATTCTCCTTGATGGTTCCGTGGTAAGGGAGTTCCTTGATGAGGATAACCTTCTTGCCGTCAGGAGAGAAGCGGAAGCCCTGGATGCCCAACTTGTCGTTGGTGAGCTGCTTTCTGCCTGTACCGTCAGGGTTCATGCTCCAGAGCTGTCCGTCGCGGATGAAGGCAATCTTCTGTCCGCCCTGAATCCAGGCAGCATCTGTTTCGCTCTTTGCATCGGTGGTCAATGCCTTCTGGTTCTTGCCGTTGGCATCCATGATGAAGAGCATCTGATGCCCCTTGTTCTCCTTTACACTGTAGTAACCCACCTGGTACACCACCTGCTTGCCGTTAGGCGAAGCTTCGGCGCCACCGATACGTCCCATTGCCCAGAGAGCCTCAGGAGTCATCAGGTGGTTTTCTACCTTGATGTCATTTTTCTGAATCATAGTCTGTGCATCAGCAGCTGTGCCCATCGTGAGAGCCGCAGCAGCTAAAATCATAGCTTTAATCATGTTTCTAATTTTACTGTTATAATGTTGCTTTGTTGTTATGTATCCTATTTGTCTTAAATCTGATCCAAAGCCTGCTTGATATCATCGAGGATGTCTTCTACATCTTCGATACCTACGGAGAGGCGAATCAGATCTGGCGCAACACCTGCTTCCTTCAGCTGCTCTTCGCTGAGCTGGCGATGGGTGTGACTGGCTGGATGGAGCACACAGGTGCGGGCATCGGCTACATGGGTTACGATGTTGATCATGTCGAGAGAATCCATAAACTTGATGGCTGTCTCGCGGTCTCCCTTCAATCCGAAGGCAATAACACCGCAGGTGCCGTTTGGCATATACTTCTGGGCAAGCGCATGATACTCATCGCCCTCCAGACCGCTATAATGAACCCAAGCCACACGCTCATCGTTCTGCAGGAACTCTGCCACCTTCTGTGCATTTGCACAATGCTGGCGCATACGGAGGTGGAGACTCTGAAGACCGAGGTTGAGGATGAATGAATTCATTGGGGCAGGGATGCTGCCGAGATCGCGCATCAGCTGAGCTACGAGTTTGGTGGTGTAGCCCATCTTGCCGAAAGCCTTCACATAGGTCAGACCATGGTAGCTGTCATCCGGTGTGCAGAGACCAGGGAACTTATCAGCATGAGCCATCCAGTCGAAGTTGCCGCTATCTACTACCACGCCACCTACCTGTGAAGCCGTACCATCCATATACTTGGTAGTACTGTGGGTAACGATGTCGGCACCCCATTCGAATGGGCGGCAGTTGATAGGCGTAGCGAAAGTGTTGTCAACGATGAGAGGCACCCCATTCTTGTGAGCAATACGTGCAAACTTCTCGATGTCGAGTACAGCGCAGCCCGGGTTGCTGATGGTTTCGCCGAAAACAACCTTGGTGTTAGGGCGGAAAGCCTTCTGGATTTCTTCTTCGCTATCGTTTGGATTCACGAAAGTACACTCAATGCCGAGCTTCTTCAGGGTTACACCGAAGAGATTGAAGGTACCACCATAAATCTCATTAGATGTAACGATATGGTCGCCCGCTTCGCAGATGTTGAACACAGCATAGAAGTTGGCAGCCTGACCGCTGCTGGTTAATACGGCTCCCACGCCACCTTCGAGTTCGGCAATCTTCTTAGCCACAACATCGTTGGTAGGGTTCTGGAGACGGGTATAGAAGTAGCCTTCCTTCTTCAGGTCGAAGAGCATAGCCATCTCCTCAGAGTTGTCATACTTGAAAGTAGTGCTTTGATAAATTGGCACTTCAATAGGTTCGCCGTTCTTTGGCTCATAGCCTCCCTGCACGCAGATAGAGGCGGTACGTAATTTTTTTTTCATTTGTTGGTTATGTTTTCTTTTAAACTTCATGTTTTGCGATATGACATGTTATGCTGCCCATTGCAAGATGCAAAGATACGGCAAATCCTTGAGAATTAAGAATAATTTGCGTAAAACATTGTTCTATAGCCAGTTTTTTTTGTACTTTTGCAGTCAAATTTGCAAAATAACAGCGATATAGTTTTATTTAAAGTAGTATGAAGATAGGTTTCGATAACGAGAAGTATCTGAAGATTCAGTCAGAACACATCAAGGAGAGAATCTCACAGTTTGACGGAAAGCTTTACCTCGAATTGGGCGGTAAACTTTTTGACGATCACCATGCCAGCAGAGTTTTGCCGGGGTTCCAGCCTGACAGCAAACTGCGTATGTTCCAGAAAATCAGCGATAGCATCGAGATTGTTATTGTGATTAGTGCAGCCGATATAGAGAAGAACAAGAAGCGTGCCGACTTGGGCATTACATACGATGAGGACGTGTTGCGCCTTCGTGGTGAGTTCCAAAACCGTGGTTTCATGGTGGGGTCTGTTGTCATCACTCATTATAATGGCCAGCCTGCCGCCATCGCCTTCAAACAGCGTCTGGAGCGTGAAGGCATCAAGACTTACTGCCATTATCTCATCGAGGGCTATCCTCATAACGTGAGTCTGATTGCCTCTGACGAGGGCTTCGGTCAGAACGATTATGTTGAAACAGAGCGTCCGCTGGTTATTGTTACTGCGCCGGGGCCTGGCAGCGGTAAGATGGCGGTTTGCCTGAGTCAGCTTTATAATGAGAACAAGCGTGGTGTGCGTGCCGGTTATGCCAAGTTTGAGACATTCCCTGTGTGGAATCTCCCATTGAAGCATCCTGTGAACATCGCATACGAGGCTGCTACTGCCGATCTGAACGATGTGAATATGATTGACCCGTTCCATCTGGAGGCTTATAACAAGATAGCCATCAACTATAACCGTGATGTAGAGATTTATCCTGTGCTCAATGCGCTGTTCGAGGGTATCTATGGTAGCAATCCATACAAGTCGCCTACAGATATGGGTGTGAACATGGTAGGTTTCTGTATCTCTGATGATGAGGCTTGCTGCGAGGCATCCAAGAATGAGATTGTCCGCCGTTACTATGCGGCTACCAACAAGATGGCGGCTGGTGCTTGCAATGATGATGAGATCAATAAGATTCAGATGCTCTTCAATCAGGCTAAGATTACTACTGATTACCGCAAGGTGACGGTAGCTGCCAAGAATCATAAGAAGGAGACGGGTCATACCTCTTCTGCCATTGAGTTGGAGGATGGTACCATTATCTGCGGTCATAGCAGCGAGTTGCTGGGCTGTAGTGCCGCCTTGCTCCTGAATGTTACCAAGCAGTTGGCAGGCATCGACCATGAATTGAAGCTGATTCCTCAGTCGATGATTGAGCCTATCCAGCATACTAAGGTGAATTATCTCGGTGGTAACAATCCTCGTCTTCATACGGATGAGGTTTTGGTAGCTCTTTCTGTTCTTTCAGAGAATGATGAGAACTGCAGGAAGGCATTGGAGCAGTTGCCTAAGCTTCGCGGCTGTCAGGCTCATTGCACCGTGATGCTGAGTGATGTGGACCAGAAAATCTTCAAGAAGCTCGGTGTGGATATCACCTGCGAGCCGGTATTGAAGAAGTAAATTAGCTTAAAATAAAATACCCCCGAAAAGGTATAATTAATAATATCATTTAACAAATTATACCTTTTCGGGGGTAATATTATGCGTTTGTGGCTGGAGTAACTCCTGTCACATTAGCTAGCGTGTCACGGATAAAACCATTGATGGTTGTTCCTGCTTGCATTGCCATCATCGCAATACGACTATGGATTTCAGGAGTTATGCGGATATTTAAGTTGCCACTATAAGGTACACGAGGTGCCTTACCATTGGCTTTACATAAGGCAAGATAGTCATCTATTGCGCCTTCAAAATCCTTGCGTAATTCATTAACGTCTTGACCTTCGTAGGTAATCATATCCTTGCTCATTCCGAGAACCTTACCATATAGGCAATTGTCCTTCTCGCTATAATCTACGCTACCCGTATAACCTTTGTATTTTAATAATCCCATATTATGTTCCTCCTATTTGTTTATGTATCCGACTGCAAATGTAACTAAAAATAGTTACACAGCCAAGTATTTGGAGCTTTTTAACAATCTTTTCCTGGCTTTTAGTATGTAATCCTACAAAAAAAGCGTAATGAACACCTTTTTGAGGTAATCCATTACGCTTTCATTTTTATCTAGAAAACTTTATTTTCCGAGATTATTCTTTTTCTCGTTCAGTTCTGCCTGCTTGCGCATCATCTCTTCCTGCTGCTTGCGCTGCATCTCCTGGAGAGCTTGCATTCTTGCCATCAGGCCGCTTGCCTTCTTAGGGTTGTTCTTGTTTTCCTGATAGCGCTTCTCAAGGATGGCGAGGAGTTTCTCGTCGTCGGTTGTCTTGCGCAGGGTCCACATGATTGCGGCACTGAAGAACAATGAGATGAAGTAGTAGAAGTTCAGACCGGCTGAGTAGTCATTGAACATGAAGAAGAACATCAATGGCATGAGATACATCATCCACTGCATCATCTTCATCTGCTCTGCCTGCTGACCTACCATCTGGTCGCGCTGCTGACGCATGGTCATCCATGAGTACAACAGGTTGGCTACACAGAACAGGATACAGGTCAAACTCAAGTGGTCGCCAATCAGCCAGATGTTGGTGTTCCATTCGATGATTGGGTCGAAGGTACTCAAGTCGTTCATCCACAGGAACTTCTCACCACGAAGCTGGATGGCATTAGGTACGAAGTTGAACATCGCAACCCAAACCGGCATCTGAATCAGCATAGGCAAGCAACCGGATAATGGGCTTACACCATACTTGGCATATTCCGCCATCATCGCCTGCTGCTTCTGCATCTGGTCCTCAGGCTTGTTATACTGAGCTGTAGCAGCTTCGAGTTTTGGTTTCAGCACGCGCATCTTGGCTGAACTCATGTAGCTCTTCTTCACCATAGGGTAGGTGATGAGCTTGAGGAGCAAGGTGATGAGAATCAATACGATACCCATTGGGAACACGTTGCTCAACCAGTCGAATACGTAGAGTGTGAAGAAACGGTTGATCCAGCGGATGATAGGCCATCCCAGGTATACGAGCTTCTGGAATTCCAAGTCCTTGCCGAAGGTGCTTTCCTTCTCGGTATTCTTCAGAATCTGGAAGTCGTTAGGACCGAAGTAAAACTCAAACTCAGATGCCTTCTTACCGGTTGGGTCGAAAGCTGTCTTCATCTTAGCCTGGAACTGCTTCAGATAGCCCGAACCCTTCTCCTGAGGGATAGATGTCATGAAAGCATCCTTCTCGAAGTTATCCTTTGCTACGATGATGGCAGAGAAGAACTGGTTCTTGAAAGATACCCAGTCGATGCTTTCTTCTATTTTCTCGTCAATCTTCTCGCTACCTTCGTTGAGGTGGTCGGTACCGCCTTCTACATTATGGTAGGTGAGGGTAGTGTAACGGTTTTCGAACATGAAACCACGTTCCTGCTGGCGTGCCTTGTCGCTCCAGTCAACATCCATCTTATTATAATTAGGTGAGAACAGACCAGCCATGCCATTTGCCTGAAGGCTCATGTGCAGCATGTAGTCATCGCCCAATGTATAAGTCAGGGTGAGCGTCTTGCCTTCATCAGCCACAGCGGTCATGGTTACAGACTTGTCGGTCACGTTGGATGGAGTGAAGTAAAGATCGCTGGTGATGATGTTGGCCTCCTTAGCCTCGAGCATGAACTTGAGGCTCTGGTCGTTACCGTCGAAGAGGGTTACGTCCTTGGCATCAGCCGAACCGTCTTTCACCTGCAGGTTGTGTCCCACATAGCCCTTGATGACAGCCTTCTCTACAGTAGCACCCTTGGTGTTGAGTGTTAATTCTACCTTCTCGTTTTTCAATACAATCTTCTTAGCCTGGCCTTTGAGTGCCGAATAGAAGAGGGCGGTTGAGTCAGCCTCAACCTTTGCTTTGGCATTAGTCTGGCGCTTAGCAGCGGCAGCCTTGCTGGCCTTTTCCATCTCGGCATGTTTAGCCTTGGCGATGGAGTCCTGAACAAATGCCGCTCTCTGTTCTTCGGCAGATGGCTGGTTATACCAGCTAAAGCCAATCAGTACTACGGCAATCAGGAGGAAACCGATAATGTTGTTCTTGTTCATTTTTTAAATTTGAAATTAAAGGAGTAAAGGGGATCACTCCTTTAACTCCTAATATTTACTTTTTGTTTTCTATTGCTGTCTTTACGAAATCCATGAAAAGTGGATGTGGTTTCAGCACCGTACTCTGGTATTCAGGATGATACTGTGTACCTACGTACCACTTCAAGCCTGGGATTTCTACGATTTCTACCAGGTCGCTCTCAGGGTTTCTGCCTACGCACATCATGCCGTTCTTCTCGAATTCCTGCTGGAACTCGTTGTTGAACTCATAGCGGTGGCGATGGCGTTCCTGAATATGCTCCTTCTTGTAGATATTGAACACGCGTGAACCCTGTTTCAGCACACACTCGTAAGCGCCGAGACGCATGGTTCCACCCATGTTTGATATGTTCTTCTGCTCCTCCATGATGTCGATAACATTGTGTGGAGTCTTCTCGTCCATCTCGCGTGAGTTGGCATCCTTGTAGCCCAATACGTTGCGGGCAAACTCGATGACCATCATCTGCATACCCAGGCAGATGCCGAAGGTAGGGATGTCATGGGTGCGGGTATAGTGGGCGGCGATAATCTTGCCCTCGATGCCTCGCTGGCCGAAGCCTGGACAGATGACGATACCATCCTGTCCCTTCAGCAGTTCTGCCACGTTCTCTTCTGTGAGATATTCTGAGTTGATGAAGGTAATCTTCACCTTGTGGTCGTTGTAGGTACCGGCATGCGAGAGACTCTCGCGGATACTCTTGTATGCATCCTGCAGGTCGTACTTGCCTACGAGACCGATGTTTACCACCTCTGTAGCCTTGTTTCTGCGGTCGAGGAATGTCTTCCAAGGACCCAGCGCAGGTGTTTCGCCGATAGGCTCGCCCATCTTGCGGAGGATGGCGGTGTCGAGGCCCTGGTTCTGCATGTTTACAGGCACCTCGTAGATGCTAGGAAGGTCTTCGCTCTGAATCACGCAGTCCAGGTCTACGTTACAGAAACTTGCTACCTTCTTCATGATTCCCTCTTCGAGATGCTTCTCGGTGCGGAGAATCAGGATATCTGGCTGAATACCTACGCTCTGCAGTTCCTTCACGGAGTGCTGTGTAGGCTTTGTCTTCAACTCGCCTGCTGCCTTCAGATAAGGCACATAGGTAAGGTGAACGTTGATGGCGTTCTTGCCCAACTCCCATTTCAGCTGTCGGATAGCCTCCATGTAAGGGGCGCTCTCTATGTCGCCGATGGTTCCGCCAATCTCGGTAATCACGAAGTCATAGTGATACTTCTTGCCGAGCAGCTTCACGTTGCGCTTGATCTCGTCGGTGATGTGAGGCACCACCTGGATGGTTTTGCCGAGATAATCGCCACGACGCTCCTTGTCGATGACTGCCTTGTAGATACGACCAGTGGTGAGAGAATTCGCTTTCGTAGTTTGAATGCCGGTGAATCGCTCGTAGTGTCCGAGGTCGAGGTCGGTCTCCATACCATCTACCGTTACGTAGCACTCACCATGCTCATACGGGTTCAGTGTACCCGGGTCGATGTTGATGTATGGGTCAAACTTTTGGATAGTAATGTTGTAACCTCTTGCTTGAAGAAGTTTACCGATGGATGAAGATATGATTCCTTTACCCAAAGAAGAAACCACACCACCAGTTACGAAGATGTACTTTGTTTCAGCCACGATATTTATAATTTAAATTAGAATAATTTGGGTGCAAAGTTACGACATTTTTGTGAAATGAGCAAAAATATTTCTAATAAAGGGCATAGATTTATGAATTATTTATTACCTTTGTGCCCAAAATTTATAAAATTAAGGTATGAAAATAAAATTTGGATTACTCGTTCTTGCGTTCCTTTCGGCTCTGACGCCTGTTTTTGCCCAGCGCAAATTGAAGAAGGTGGAGCCCGGAGAGGCATCGAAGAACAGGTTGGCTGAAATCTATGCTGACTCGCTCTTGATGTGCCGTCAGCGCATCGATTCCATGAAGATGGATTCCGGGGATAGCAGATATGCCCAGCTCTTTACGCCGCTCACCTTCTATCATGAGCCGGCAGCCCGCATGTTGCGACTCAAGCCTCAGGATGGGGTGAAGGATTCGCTCGGAACGATGCTCGACCAGACGCTGATGGAGGTATATCTCAAGCGTCCTGACCTGGTGCGCAATACTGAGTCTCATCTCAAGGAGGTGGGAGCACCGCTGGCTGCGCAGAGCAAACCGAAGAAGAATCATCCTGACATCGTAGAACAGGTGGCTCCGAAGGCGATTGAGGTGGATGCGGCGCCGATGGATATCGTTATCACCCGTCCTAACTTCTGGACCATAGGTGGCGATTATTATCTGCAGTTCCTGCAAAACTATGTTTCTGACAACTGGTATAAGGGGGGTGAGAGCAATTATTCGGTGCTCGGAAGAGTGACGATGTTTGCCAATTACAATAACAAGCAGAAGCTAAAATGGGATAATAAGGTGGAGATGCGCCTGGGTTATCAGACTTCGAAGGGTGATACGGTTCATACGCTGAAAACGAGCGATGATATGATACGATACACCGGAAAACTCGGTCTGCAGGCTTCTAAAAAGTGGTATTATACCATCCAGCTGATTGGTCAGACTCAGTTTACGCATGGTTACAAGAGTAATGACAAGACTGTTTATTCCGATTCCTTCTCGCCATTCAATCTGAACCTCTCTGTCGGTATGGATTATAATGTAGACTGGTTCAATCACCGCCTGAAGGGTAGTGCCCATCTGGCTCCTCTGGCTTTCAACTGGAAGTATGTGGGCAGAGCGTCGCTGGCTACGCGGTACGGACTGGATGAGGGGAAGCATGGCATGACCGATTATGGTTCTGAGTGTACCTTCGACCTGTCGTGGCAGATAGCGGATAATATCAAGTGGAAGACCCGTCTCTGGGGATACACCACTTACAAGCGTGCTGAAATAGAGTGGGAAAACACCATTACCTTCCAGTTTAACCGCTATATTTCTACCAACATCTTCCTCTATCCGCGTTTCGACGATGGTGTGAAGCGCAAGGATGATGATAGCTATTGGCAGTTTAAGGAATTCATGTCAGTAGGATTCTCTTATTCATTCTAAGATAAGTGGTTGACAGTAAACACAATAAAGGCTCGTTCCTGTAGCAGGAGCGAGCCTTTGTTGTATCTGTTAGAATCGGAAGCAAACCTCGGCATCTGCCATGGAATAATTGTGCTTCGCGAGTGTTTTGTCGTTGATGAGCGCATACTCGGTAAGGATAGAGATTCGTTTGCCGATGTGGAAGTTCAAACCTGCTTCATACTGGGTTCTCTGCATGTTGCTCTTGCCGTTAGGCTGATACATGTCGTAACGTGCCTTCACGTCGATACGGCTGTTCTTTGGCAGCTGAGCCAATGGGGCGATAACCAATCCATATACACCCTGTGCCTTGTTGCCGATTTTTGCATTCAGATTGCAGTCCTTGGCGTTGGCATCGTTGAAGTTGGTGATGCTCTTGGCAAAAGCCTTGCCGGTAGAGTGGATGTACTCAGAACGTACGGTCCAGCCATCCTGCTTGTATTCGAATGAGAAGGCATAGCGGTTTTGGCTGAGCTTGCGAACGCCAGAGCGTTTCTGAATGTCGGCAGTATAGGAGGCATCATGCTCGTCGGTCCAGGTTCCCTTTCTTGCATAAGAACCGGTCCATCCGAAGGCACCGATGCGCATGCCGCTTACAGGCATTACCCATACACCACCAATCACATTCTTCTGCTGGTCAACGTCCTTGGTATTGGTTCCCTGTCCGTTGAATACACCAATCTGATAGTGCAGCAGGTTTCTGCCGTTGGCATTCTTGAGGAAATCGCCCTGGAACTGAAGACCGATGTCACGGCCGTTGGATGCATGTTCTCCGGCACGGTCGCTGAAACCAGCCAGCTTGCTCACGTTCTGTGAATATCCCATGAAGCCCTGGTCGATAGGGTGCATCGGATTCTCAAAGGTGAACGGGTTCTTGAACTGACCGATTTTCACCTTGAAGTATTCATATTTCTGCCATTCAGCAAACAGATCCACCATTCTCGGACTGGAACCGAGGGTAGAGGTGTTGCCGTTGAACTGGATTTGAGTCTTCCAATAGAAGTCGCCTGCTATGCGACCTTCGAGAGCGATACGGGCCATACGGATATTGAATGAGTTGGATTCAGCATCTTTCTGTCCGCTGTACTGATACTGGGTCATTCCATACCCCGACAATTTCACGTTGCTCAACCATGATGGTATTTCGATGGTCTGCTTCTGCTGGGCGCTGGCTGAGACCGAAGCTGCAGCCATGAGCGCCATGATGATGGTTTTCTTCATCTTGTTTCTATTTTGATTTCTAGGTTTATCTCTTTTCGAGCAATACCACGTTCTCTACGTGAGGGGTATGAGGGAACATGTCCACCGGCTGTACGGCAGCTACCTTATACTCCGCATCCATCAGCTGCAGGTCGCGAGCCTGGGTAGCCGGGTTGCAGCTTACGTATACGATGCGCTTTGGTGCTGCATTCAGGATGACGTTTATTACGTCTGGGTGCATTCCGGCACGTGGTGGGTCGGTGATGATGACGTCAGGTCGACCGTGCTGTGCGATGAAATCGTTGGTCAGGATATCCTTCATGTCGCCTGCATAGAAGAGGGTGTTCTCGATGTTGTTCACCTGAGAATTCACCTTGGCATCCTCTATGGCCTCTGGCACATACTCGATACCGATTACCTTTTTTGCCTTGTGAGCCACGAAGTTGGCGATGGTTCCGGTGCCGGTATAGAGGTCGTAAACCAGCTCATCTCCGGTAAGGTTGGCAAACTCGCGGGCCACGCAGTAGAGGTGGTAAGCCTGCTCGGTATTGGTCTGGTAGAAACTCTTCGGACCCACCTTGAATTTCAGGTCTTCCATCAGTTCGTAGATATGGTCGTTGCCCTTGAAGAGGCTGAGTTCCAGGTCGTTGATGGTATCGTTTCCCTTCTGGTTGTCTACATACATGAGCGATGTAATCTGAGGGAACTTGTCAGCCACCTGCTGCATCAGCTCCAATGCTCTCTGCTCATCGCCCTCCTCATCGTAGTGGAACTGGAAGACGAGCATCCACTCTCCGGTGTTCGAATTGCGGATCATCATGTTGCGGAGCAAACCGTGTTGCTCACGCAGGTCGTAGAAGGTATAGTCGTGAGAATCAGCGTATTCGAATACGAAGTTGCGGATCTCGTTGCAGAGGTCATCCATCAGCCAGCACTTCTTGATAGGATAAATCTTGTCGAAGGCTCCGGTGATATGGAAACCGATGGCATTCTGGGCGTGGCGCTCCTTGAGCGATGTTACGGTATCATCCTCTTTCTGAGGGAGCTGAGCCAGTTCCTCGGCGGTGAACCATCGTTTGTTGCTGCATCCGAACTCTATCTTGTTGCGGTACTCCTGAGTCTTCACGCTGCCCATGATAGGGCGGAACTCAGGTAGTTCAATCTTTCCGATGCGGGTGAGCTGGTCTTCCACCTGCTTCTGCTTAGCCTTGATTTGCTCTTCGTAAGGTAGGTTCTGCCATTTACATCCGCCGCAGATGCCGAAGTGCTCGCACATAGGCTCCTGTCGCACCTCGCTCTTCTTGATGAAGCGAACCACCTTGGCTTCGCAATACTTATGTTTCTTCTTTACTACCTGCAAGTCGACAACATCTCCTGGCACACAGAAAGGTACGAAGATGACCTGCTCATCTACGCGTGTGATGCACTTACCCTCGGCTGCTACTGCCTCGATGGTGATGTTCTCTAACAGAGGTAATGGTTTACGTTTTCTTGCCATAATAATGTCTTGTATTTTTTTATGGGTGCAAAGATACTGCAATTTTATGAGAAATGCAAGAGTTGTCCCAAATTATTTGCGAGTAAAGTTAAAAAGGCGATTAAAGGTAAAAAGGTAAAAGGATTGTGAGGCGATAACAAAAGTAACAGGTAATATTCGGTGGTTGTAAAGGGATGAAATGTGAATGTGAATGTGAATTTGAAATGTAAGTGAAGAAAACGGACTGTCATGTGTATCCTTTTGTCAAGGCTGTTTATTGATGATTTTTGATAGTATATGTTTTAATTGTACGTACGCGCGTACCTTATTATATATGAATTAAATGATATTAATGTCATTACATGCATTCTTTTTTCTTTGCTTACATTTCAAATTCACATTCACATTCACATTTTTATATCAAAGGTCACCTGTTACTTTTGCAATCGCCTCACAATCCTTTTACCTTTAAAATCCTTTTTTACCTTTTTATCCTTTTACCTTTAAATTGCGTCCCGACGCAGCCGTTGCTACATCGCGACGTGTCTGGCACTGCGTCGGGACGTAGCCATCGCTACGTCGTGACGCAGTTTCGGGCGCATCGGCAGGGAGGTAAAAAACATCAGAATGCAGGCTGCAATCCCGAGAGACTCACTTTCAGATTCGTCAAATATCTTTCTATCGTATACGGGATTGTTAATTTTCTGCCCGTGTGTGCGTCAACAGTATAAAATGTAATCTCGGGATAGCAAAAAAGCGTATAAAAGTTTGGTAGTATCAAATAAAAATCGTATCTTTGCATTACAAATAATAATTAGCAACGTAAAACGAAATAAAACATATACCTATAACAATTATGAACGAAAAAAGAGTTTATACATTCGGAAACGGAAAAGCAGAAGGCAATGCCCAAATGCGAGAAGTACTTGGTGGTAAAGGCGCGAACCTTGCCGAAATGAACCTGATTGGTGTACCTGTTCCTCCAGGTTTCACCATTACAACAGACACTTGTAATGAATATTATGAAGTGGGTGAGGAAAAAATCAAAGAACTTCTTCAGGACGAAGTGATGGCTGCTGTGGCTCATACTGAGGCATTGATGAACAGCAAGTTCGGTTCTGTAGAGAATCCACTCCTCGTATCAGTACGCTCAGGTGCACGCGCATCTATGCCTGGTATGATGGATACCATCCTCAACCTCGGTTTGAATGACGAGGTAGCTGAGGGATTGGTCAAGAAGACTGGTAACCCTCATTTCGTATACGATTCATATCGCCGTTTCGTACAGATGTACGGTGACGTCGTTATGGGATTGAAGCCTGTAAACAAGGAAGATATCGACCCATTTGAGGCTATCATCGAAAAGGTGAAGGAAGAGCAGGGCGTTACACTTGACAAGGATCTCTCTGTAGAGTCGCTCAAGAAGCTCGTTGAACTCTTCAAGGCTGCTATCAAGGAGCAGACCGGTCAGGATTTCCCTACCAACCCAATCGATCAGCTCTGGGGCGCTATCTGCGCTGTGTTCCGTTCTTGGATGAACGAGCGTGCTATCCTCTACCGCAAGATGGAAGGTATTCCTGATGAGTGGGGTACTGCCGTATCTGTCATGGCGATGGTATTCGGTAACATGGGCGATACATCTGCTACAGGTGTTTGCTTCTCACGTGACGCTGGTAATGGTGAGAATCTCTTCAATGGTGAGTATCTTATCAACGCACAGGGTGAGGACGTGGTAGCCGGTATCCGTACTCCGCAGCAGATTACAAAGATCGGTTCTCAGCGCTGGGCTGAGCGTGCAGGTATCTCTGAAGAGGAGCGTGCTGCCAAGTATCCTTCTATGGAAGAGGCTATGCCTGAACTCTATAAGGAACTCGACGCGCTGCAGGATAAGCTGGAACACCACTATCACGATATGCAGGATATGGAGTTCACTGTACAGGAAGGCAAACTCTGGTTCCTCCAGACTCGTAATGGTAAGCGTACAGGTACAGCTATGGTGAAGATTGCCATGGATCTCCTCCACGAGGGTATGATTGATGAGAAGACTGCTATCCTGCGCTGTGAGCCTCAGAAACTTGAAGAGCTTTTGCATCCAGTATTCGATAAGCTGGCTCTTTCTAAGGCTAAGGTCATCACACAGGGCCTCCCTGCATCTCCAGGTGCTGCCTGCGGTCAGATTGTATTCCATGCAGACGATGCTCAGGAGTGGCATGAGGACGGCAAGAAGGTGATCATGGTTCGTATCGAAACATCTCCAGAAGACCTCGCTGGTATGTCAGCTGCTGAGGGTATCCTTACCGCTCGTGGTGGTATGACTTCTCACGCTGCCGTTGTAGCCCGTGGTATGGGTAAGTGCTGTGTATCAGGCGCCGGCTCTATCAACGTAGATTACAAGACTAAGACTGTAGAGATTGAAGGCGTTGTTTACAAGGAGGGTGATTATATCTCTCTGAACGGTACTACAGGTCAGGTTTACGCAGGACAGATTGAGACAAAGGCTGCAGAACTTTCAGGCGACTTCAAGGAGCTGATGGATCTCTGCGACAAGTATACAAAGATGGAAATCCGTACCAATGCGGATACTCCACACGATGCTGAGGTAGCCCGTGCATTCGGCGCCAAGGGTATCGGTCTGACACGTACTGAGCACATGTTCTTCGATGATCAGAAGATTGTAGCTATGCGTGAGATGATTCTGGCAGACTCTGTAGAGGGTCGTGAGAAGGCTCTTGCCAAGCTCCTCCCATATCAGAAGGCTGACTTCTATGGAATCCTCAAGGCAATGGATGGCTGCCACGTGAACATCCGCTTGCTCGACCCACCTCTCCACGAGTTCGTACCTCACGATTTGGCTGGTCAGGAGACCATGGCTAAGGAGATGGGCGTAAGCGTAGAGGAAATCAAGAAGCGTGTAAACTCTCTGGCAGAGAACAACCCTATGCTCGGTCATCGCGGTTGCCGTCTCGGTATCACATTCCCAGAGATTACGGCCATGCAGACCCGTGCCATCCTCGGTGCAGCTTGCGAGTTGAAGAAGGAGGGTTACAACCCATGTCCTGAAATCATGGTTCCGCTCATCGGTACCGTTCAGGAGCTCAAGCAGCAGAAGTCTATCATTCTCGCTACTTCTAAGGAGGTATTCGCTGAGTACGGCGTAGAGGTAGAATTTGAGATTGGTACCATGATTGAGATTCCTCGTGCTGCCCTTACAGCAGGTCAGATTGCAGAGGAGGCTCAGTACTTCTCATTCGGTACTAACGACTTGACACAGATGACCTTCGGTTATTCTCGTGATGACATCGCTTCATTCCTCCCTGCATACATGGAGAAGAAGATCTTGAAGGTTGACCCATTCCAGGTTCTCGACCAGGAGGGTGTTGGTCAGCTCATCAAGATGGCTGTTGAGAATGGTCGTGCTACCCGTCCTAACCTCCGCACAGGTATCTGTGGTGAGCACGGTGGTGAGCCTTCATCAGTTAAGTTCTGCGCTAAGGTCGGTATGAACTACGCATCTTGCTCACCATTCCGCGTGCCTATCGCCAGACTTGCGGCGGCGCAGGCTGCTGTAGAGGAATAACAACAGATAGTTATAAATCAGTAAGTTAAGAGGAAAGTCCTTATTTTAAGGGCTTTCCTCTTAATTCGTTTATATCAATAGTATCACTAAAATGATACAAATGATACTCTTTGTTTAGAAATGTTTTTGAGAAATTTATATTGATGTTTAGAACGTGTTTAGAAGAATATGGCAACATTTAAAGTAGTAGTACAGAAACAGAGAAATGACGGATTCTATGCCGTATATATAAGAGTTACGCACAACCGTGGCGTAAAGTATTTGAGAACAGATAAGATTGTTGACGCAAAAGGCATCAACAAGAAGAACAAAGAGGTTAAAGACCCTTTTGTTCTTCAAGCCTGTTCTAATAAAATTGCCCATTTTGCAGAAATACTGAATAAGGTGGAGATAAGAAAATGGGATGTCCATGATGTAGTGGCTTATCTGGAGAAGGGTACTGATGATGTATGCTTCTCAGACTATGCAAGAAAATATCACGATGATATGTATAACAGTGGTCACGAGCGAAATGCTCGTAACTATGAACTGGCATACCAGCATCTTGAAAGATACACCGGAACCAACAAACTGATGTTCTCACAGCTCACTTCTCATCTTATAAATGGATGGATCAAGTCACTGGAAAAGACAGCCAGAGCTAAAGAAATGTACCCGGTTTGCATAAGACAGATATTCAAACAAGCATTGATTGACTTCAATGACTATGACAGTGGTGTTATTCGTATAACAACCAATCCCTGGATAAAGATTAAAATACCGAAAGCAGATGTTCCGGAGAAGAAGGCTATCACAATGGAGAAAGCCAGGGAATTTTTCTCTGCCCCACTCCCGGAGAGTGACAGGAAAAAAACTTTGGCTGAGATGGGACGAGACGTAGCCATGATGGTCATGTGCCTTGCCGGTATGAATACGGTAGATATCTACCTGCTCAAAAAGGAAGACTATAAGGATGGCATCATAGCTTATGAGCGTGCAAAAACAAAGAATGCTAGAAATGATAATGCTTACATCGAAATGAGAGTTCCTGGTATATTGCTTCCTATATTTGACAAGTATATGGATAAAACGTCTTCTCCATATCTTTTTGATTTTCATCAGCGCATGTCAACAAGTGACAGTTTCAACGCTAATGTTAATGTAGGGATACGTCAGATTTGCGAGAAATCGCTAGGATTGGCTCATAGCAAGACTTATTGTGTCTATACATTTCGCCATACTTGGGCAACTGTTGCTCAAAATGAGTGTGGTGCTACCTTATCTGATGTTGGTTTTGCGATGAACCACTCTGATAAAAATAGGGTTACACGTACTTATGTAAAGATAGACTTTTCTCCTGCCTGGGCATTAAACGAGAAGGTGATAAATAAGATATTCTTTACAGAAGATAAAACTACACGACATAATCATGATGAGAAGGATCCAAAGCAGTTTACCAGATTCTCATATAAGCAACTCATTAAGGGTACTTTGTATTTTAGAGGCAAGGTTCTTGCTCAGGTTGAAGATGTTGGATATAATAATGTAAATGAAATTATTAAAGAATTGATGTCTCGGATTCCAGAAACAATACCGTCAAAGACGTTGGTTCAGATTCGTATTGAAAATAAGGATAAAAACGAGACACAGGATTATACAAGAGAGGTTAAATAAAATAGGGATGGATTTTTTCTAAAAAAAGTCATCCATCTGCAGAGTGGATGACTTTTTTTGTTTTTCCTAGCAGCTCCTTCATCGGTCGCAGCCTTCCGGTTGAACCATTCAGCTTCACCGGTGCAATAGGTATCTCCGATGGTTGTTGTTTTGGCGCAAATAGTGGCTATTATGCTAGGTCGTTTTGTTTTTATGCCATATAGCGGCTATTTGGTTATATCTATTTATATATATTGTTATTGTGTTATATAGCTATATACTTATATTTCTATATAGGTATTGTGCTATTTGTCTATTGCTTTATTGCATGCTTACAGTATGGGGGTATTACTTTCTTTATATCTATATTTTATTTTTGTTCCTTACTTCGACCTCTATTTTTTATGATAGTGGTTGCCGTCTCTCTATCATCTGGCTTTTTACGGTGCAAAGGTATGGTGGTTCTGTCAGATACCAAACACCAGGCGATGCCTTATTCGGCTAAAACTTTTCCGGAATGCCTTCCACAAATGTTGCACATTTGGGTTTTCCAAAAAACTTTCTAGCGAATTGTTTGGTGTTCTGACTCTTGGGAACCACCATTTCTTAATGCACGTAAAAAGGCTATATGATGACGAGATGACGGAATGATAAAAAAAATATCGGATTGAAAGGAACAAAAAGCCGTAAAAGGCAATGAATCCTCAAATCCAGAATAAATTTATGTTGAACCATTTAAAATAGTTAGAGTATGAATGCAAATCTTTATTATGACTGCAATGGTGAATCATGGACTATCCTAGATTTTCACAGCAGTATTACTTTCTCTACTGAGAGAGGAATGAAACAGGCGATTAACCGAAAGATTAATCGTGATTTGGAGAGCGGAAATCTGAGAAGACATTTCGGAACCGGCTCTAGAGTGAATGTAAACGTGTATTGTAAAGAGCTTGGATTTACAGAAAAGCCACTTGCAACTACCCATGTGAATGTATATTGATTTAATGAAAGGATTTAGATATGAGCAAATTCATTGAAGTGACAGCAGGAACAAAAGTATTGATTAATACCGACGAGATTGCTTGCATTGAGCCAACCGAATATTATAAGGACGGCAAGGAGGTTTGTATGATTACCCTCATACACACAACAAAGCGTAACGTTGAGGGGCGCAAATTTATAACGAAAGAAAGTTATGAGGAAGTCAAACAAATGATTATTGGGACTAAGTAGTATCATGTTTAATGTTCTTATCCGGTAGTTGAAAGGCTACCGGATAAGATTAACTAAAGGAAATAATATGAAAAAATATCAAGTTGAAATCGTTGAAAAAATAGTTTTTCAAGTAAGCGTTGAAGCCGCAAACGAGGCAGAGGCAGAGAATATGGCAAGAGACCAATACGACAAAGGCATCTTAGAAGGTAATGGAGAAAAGGAATGTGTAACATTTGATGTTATTGATGATTAATTAATACGTCTATGAAAAAGTTAACAAAAAACCATAAAAGGCAATGAATCCTCAAATCCAGGATAAAATTTTATGTTGAACCCTTTAAAAAAGTTAGATTATGTTTGAAATTGCAGTTAAGGTACCTGTTTGGAATATTGAGGCGGTTTGTGGCTATAAGCCAATTACCACTTTTTGGAATGATTTCTCGGTGGCAGATGCTTTTGGCACTTCAGCCGTAGCAGACACGTTCAAGCGTGCCTTTGCAGAATGGAAAGGTAACTACAAATACCTTACCGAATTAGTGATGGTGCTAAATCATAAGATTTGGCAATGGTTTGAGAAAAATGCTGCTTTGGCTGCCATGTACAATGATTTTTGGGAAATAGCAGACCAATATGCTCTTAACAATCTTAAGGGCGAGGAGTTGGATTACTTCTACACAGTTACAGATTAAAAGGAAACGGAGAGGCTAACCACCTCTCCATAAAACACAAACTTTTATTATGAAACTCGTAATTTTAGACTATGAAAATTCTCAGATAAGAATTATTAATAATTGCCCAACTAATTGGAATAGTGAAAATATAGAAGACTTGGAAGACTATATGTTTGACGGAGAACACCTCAATCTTAACCCCGACATGTGCTACTATATGCATGGCAATGGAATTGAGGTTGTTAACGAAACATATACTCCTAAGAGCAAGAATATGCCTTCGAAGGTGGACTTTTCTTCAAGAAAAGAAAAACTCCACGAAGAAATGTTGCAGTGTATTAAAAAATTAATGCTTTCTGCAAGTCAGACAATTCTTGACTTGACTCAAAATGAGAATGGGGAAGATACTAGCTATTCTGCATATATTATCCGTTCTCTAGATGTATGCGAGGATGTTGAAGAAGTTGAAGTAATGCAAATCAAGTTGGAAAATGATACTTTGTGGTATATGGCTAAAGGTAAGGAAATCGTTGATGAAGATTGGCAAAATTTGTCTGATGATGTCATTTCAGGCAATCTTGATATGCTTTACGATGCGGTTTATGCCAAAATCGAGGAAGAAATGAAGAAATAATTTATATATAAAAGGAGATTGTAAAACTGCAGTCTCCTTTTTCGGACTGCTCCCTCATCGGTCGCAGCCATCCGGTTGAACCATTCAGCTTCACCGGTGCAAGAGGTATCTCCGATGGTTTTGTTTGGCGCAAATAAAGGATATTATGCTAGGTCACTTTGTTTTTATACCATATAATGGCAATGTGGTAGGTTTTTCTTTATATCTATACCTTCGCCGTTTAAACCCTTTCCCTGCTTTCTCTTCCAGGAACAACGTTGCTGATCCTTCCAGGGAAGACAGGGAAACTGCACTAATGCAATGCATGCATCACCTTAGAGCAGCTTCGGGAGAGAGGTTGACCCTTCATGTGGGGCTTGCCGCCACCACACCCCTTTTTGAAGAAGAGACATATAGGAAGGTCTGCAGAATGGGCAGGGATGCTCCCTTTTCAGCGAAGATGAACTATGCTCATCTCCACCAGGGAGCCATCCTTGGCCATCCTTCTTGACACGTGCCTATGGCACTCTTCCTACAAGTCTCTTCTTCTCTAGCCCCAATGCAAGTATGCTGGCGCATGTTGCATTGCCCAGCTGCCAAACCGAGGGTGGCTACTGGGCAGGGGAGAGAGGTCTTCTTTCCACGGCACAAGTGCAGTGTGGAAAGAACGGAGTATTTGATGAGGTTTTTCTGTTTGGTTATATCTATCTATATATATATAGTTATTGCATTATATTACTATATGCTTATATATCTATATAGGTATTGTATTGTTTATCTATTGTATTTTTGGGCATATTAGGTATTCTATCTTTAAGGGAACTGTCATATCTTTAGGCTCCTTATTATGGCTAGAATAACAGTTGTTGCGGTATTTCTATCTTTCATTGAGCTTTCTTACTATCTGTTCTTGATATCCTGGCAGTGTGCTTCCGGTTATGCTATTTCTTACCTTTATCCTTAATGAATGTTTCAGCCAAATCCGATCTCTACATACAGTCTTTTTTCGAGAGTTGGTGGCAGCGTATTGTTTCATCGTTTCAATGTTGGCGATTACGACCTTCTTTTATTGTTTCCATTCTTTTCTAAGATCTTTTTGCTTAGGAACAGGAAGTGGCTGGTGCTGCTCTTTCGTCCTTATCTTTTATCCACGTCTTTAGTATCAAAACCTTTAGTGAAAGTACTATTCTTTGCTTCAAAGCATTTTTTGATATTTTGTCACCACCATTTTACTTTGCAAAGTTAGCACAGACGGTGTTGGCAAGGGCACACATCCTGCTTACCTCAATATTTTTTTCAGACTTTTTGGGTGCAGTTGCTCCTTAATCAAAAACTCCCAAAGCCCAGGGGGTGAAAATAATATTGGGTATCTCTTGCCGTTCTCACCTGCTTTCTGTTTGCTTGTCTTTAGCACGTAAAATAAGTAGTAACAATTTAAAAAATACAATTATGAATACAATGAACAATTTCACTATCTCAGGTTTCGTCGTTAAGGACGCAGAAGTTAAGAACTTTGAAAAGAGCAGCATCGCTCGCTTCGGATTGTCTTTCAAGACTTCAGAAAAGAATGGTAACACAGAAGTGGTTAAGTCTGCCATCGTCAATATTGAAACATGGATCAAGAATGATGATGTTGCCACACAGGAACTCCTGAAGAAAGGCTCTCTCATTAAGATTGAAGGATTTTTCAAGGCAGATCCATACACCAAGGATGGTAAGAGCGTTAACCAGTACAGACTTGTAGCTACCAAGATTGAACAGGTGCAGAAGAAGGCTCAGTAAGAAGAAATTTCTTATAGTTCATATTCTATACTATAAAGGAGCTGGCTATTAATTAGTCAGTTCCTTTTTCTATACCTAATATTTGGGCATTACTGTATATATCTATATGTTTCTATATCTATATAGGTATTGCGCTATTTGTCTATTGCTTTATTGCATGCTTACAGCATGGGGGTATTACTTTCTTTATATCTATATTCTATTTTTGTTCCTTACTTCGACCTCTATTTTTTATGATAGTGGTTGCCGTCTCTCTATCATTTGGCTTTTTACGGTGCAAAGGTATGGCGGTTCTGTCAGATACCAAACACCAGGCGATGCCTTATTCGGCTAAAACTTTTCCGGAATGCCTTCCACAAATGTTGCACATTTGGGTTTTCCAAAAAACTTTCTACCGAATTGTTTGGTGTTCTGACTCTTGGGAACCACCATTTCTTAATGCACGTAAAAAGGCTATATGATGACGAGATGACGGAATGATAAAAAAAATATCGGATCGAAAGGAACAAAAAACCGTAAAAGGCAATGAATCCTCAAATCCAGAATAATTTATGTTGAACCATTTAAAATTTTAGAGTATGAATGACTATTTAATTAGTGACAATGACAAGCAGTTTGCAGACGAGTTTTCTCGTTTTGTGAATGGCAAGATGGGTAGCGCAGCCAAAACCGGCAGAGAATGGGCTAATGACCATCGTTTCTTGGTGAATGAGAAGTTCAAGGTAGTGATGGCTTTCATGGAGCAATTGGCTGAGAACTACAAGCAGGGGTGTTACGACCCTCGTGATGAATGGGCGTGCCAGTTGGCTAACGAAGCTGTCGAGCATCTTAGAGAGAAGGAACTTTATTATTCAATTTTTTAAATTTTACAGATATGGCAAATTGGGCAACAACACTATATAGAATCGAAAGCAAGTCAAAAGACCTGCAGGAGTTAAATGACCTTTGCAAGGCGTTTTTGAGCAAAGAACGTCCTGTAATGGAAGAAGGAGCATCAGAGGAGTGGGAAGGAAACATCATCTTGGCTCTCGGTATAGACAAGGGGGCTAGTTATTTGAGAGGTTTCATACAGGAATGCGAACTTGAAGATGGTGTTTTACGCATTGAAGCCAGTGAAGCTTGGGGCGCTACGGATTTCAGACATCTTCTTGAAGGTCACTACGAAGATATGAAAGTATACTATATCGTGGAAGAGGAGGGATGTGAAGTGTATGCAACAAATGACGTTGAAGGAAAGTACTTTTCATATCGTTTTGCCGTTGACTCCTGCGTTGAAGGCGAAGATGAATTTGAATACTTTAAGACTGAAGCCGAAGCACTACAGTATATTGCAGGCAGATTGAATCGTAACTCCATTTCAGTTGAAGAGATAAAAGAGTGGAATGAGGAACACGAACTAGACGACGATTACATCAGTCTTCACGAATACAAAATTGTAGCATAAAAGGTAACGGAGAGGTTAACCGCCTCTCCACAAAAACATCAGAAAATGAAATACATTGATTACATCGGACAAAGAATTAATCTCCATAAGGAAATCGTTAAATCTATCATTGAGGTGATGGACAAATATGGTAAAGAGGAAGTTAACCTTTTGGAAAAAGAAGATGAAATCGGGGCAGCTTGGCTCATCAGAGTACACGATTGGAATAATGAAATTACTGAAGTGCAGGTAGTTGCCGTAAAAGTGGAAAATGGCGTTCTGTTTTACAAGGGCAAAGAAAATGGCGAAGTGGATGAGGATTGGCAGACCATGGCTGTAGAAGATGACGTAGTTTCTGCTACCATTGATAGTGTATACACTGCGGTGTACTTGACTCTTGAAGATTAAGACTGAGGGCGTTATCAGATGGGGTAACGCTCTCTTGTTGTTAAGATATTTTACTTAGACTACAAACGGGCGGCTTCATTCTTCCATTTTGGGATGAAAGAATGAAGCATTTTTTTCTATCTAATTAGCGTAGAGCGAATGATTAACACCCTGTCGTTTAAAAAGTGATTACCCTTCTGTGTAAGCTGGTGGCGAAGGTAGATTTCGCTACAACCCAACTCTTCTGGCGAGAACATCTTATAGATGGCTCTCACGCTTCCGAAATAGTAATTATGATGACCGCTTATGAAGTGGACGTGAATGATTTTTATGGTTTTGCTCATATCTATTCTATTTTTGTACCATATAATACCTATATGGTAGGTTATTGTTATCATCTATTTCCTTAAAAGAAAATCCATATTCCGCTCTTCACAGAGCAAAATATGGACATCATTTGTGGTAAATGATATACAAATGATTAACTACAATTTCTTATATTACATTTTTATCGGGATGTCTACAACATTCCAGTCGCTGACTCCTGGGGTTAAGCCGCTATTATTTTCAATCTTGTTTGGAATAGGTAATTTATCTAAAACTATGGTTACCTTGAAAGGATCGCAAGCTGCATCTATCTGGTTTGTTATATCATAGATGTAACACCATTTGCTTCCGTCTTTAAGGATTGCATAGATAACCAGTTTGTTAGATATGTTTGCATCTGGAATCTTGCCAAAGCATCGGAAGTTTCCTTTCAGTTCCATATCACCAGTCAACGACATAGAGAATGGGACTATGACCTTTTCTGCTGTTTTCGCTCCATCAGAAAGGCGGATGCCAGCTGCCAAACCGGAAACAGATGCAGCAACCAGACTACATATTTTATCGCTGTTTTCTACCTTCTTGACTTTTATGTTATAAGTGCAAAAACGTTGTCTTGGATAGAGTGTCTGATAGCATATCCTATCATTGTCATTATCTTCCAATGTGATGTATACGTCTTTGTCCGATAAGGATGACCAAAGGCTATCTGCTTCCATGACTACTCTCTGGTTCTTCGTGCCTTCTGCTCTAGGTAGGGTATTGACCGGTATTCCTATAGGGTCTATAGTTAAGGCTTCTTTTGTTGTCGCCATCACCTTTCCTTCATCTTCATAGAAAATGATGTTTTCTATGTCGGAATTGAAGCCGAGAACCTGATAATTTACACCGACCAACGCTTGCAGATAACCGCCCTGCTTACCGATAAACTCCTTTTTGATGGTTCGATAATTGCTGTCTGTCGGTATCAGGTAGAGCAGCATGGAAGATGCATTTGACTCTGGAGAATATCTCCAATCAAATTTTACATTCACTCTTGATGCATGATTGTGATCGTAGCATAAATCCTTCTGGTTACAGCTGCAAAGGAACAAGATGAAGATTTCCAACAAGAGGATACACCAAGATATTCTCTTGATTTCCAGTATGAATTGACGAGGAATTTTCATCGTTTGTCTCCTTTCCTACATTTACTAATCTGATATGCCAAGGTTATATCAGCTTTGATGGGCCCAAAATAATTTCTGTAACGGCTTTCCTGCCACACATAATGTGTATCTATAGGATCATAGACTTTATATTTACCGCCGAAATAGCCAAACGCTACCGACAGATCCAGACTGAATCTTGAACTCAGCGGAAAGACATAGCCATATTCTGTTCCCAGCGTATAGGAAAAGTCGGACATATTGCCTCTTTTTCCATATTCCACATCATACATACCCATCTGATTGACTATGCCAATGTGGTGTCCAGTCAATGATTGCCTGTAGCTCTGCCCACCGAAATATCTCCTTATACCTATACCGCCACCATAACTTCTCCAGTAGTTGTGTGTCGGATTGCTGTCAAACCAGGTATACCAGTAATCCAGTCCTATGGACATATTCTTTCCTAGCCCCAACTCTGCTGAAAGGTTAGGGACATGCAAAGCATCATAGAGCAGGTTGGTTTTCAACTTCAATGGTATACCCTTACTGCCATGCACAGACGATTTCATAGCTGTTTTCTCATGTTGCATTATGAAATGTACATCCTGTGCTATCAGTCTTCCTGCAACACACAGGCAGACACCGAAAATGAAAAGCCTCTTTTTCATATATGTTTATTGTTTTTATATCTATATTTAATGTTGCGAGTACAAAAGTAATGTTTTTTTGCTGCTCCTTATCTATAAATGCGATATACCTTTGAAATTAACAATTGCAAAAGGTCTTGTCCTTTGGGAAGAGATGCTTCCCTGAGGGCTTAAATCTTCATATCTATATATTGTTATAGGCTTATATATCTATATAGGTATTGCGTTGTTTATCTATTGCTTTATTGCATGCTTGAAGCATGGAGGTATTGCTTTCTTTATATCTATATTCTATTTTTGTTCCTTACTTCGACCTCTATTTTTTTATTATTGTGGTTGCCGTCTCTCTATCATTTGGCTTTTTACGGTGCAAAAGTATGGCGGTTCTGTCAGATACCAAGCACCAGGCGATGCCTTATTCTGCTAAAACTTTTTTGGAAAGCCTTCCGCAAATGCTGCTCATTTGGGTATTCCCAAAAACTTTCTACCGAATTGTTTGGTGTTCTGACTCCTAGGAACCACCATTTCTTAATGCACGTAAAAAGGCTATATGATGACGAGATGACGGAATGATAAAAAAAATATCGGATCGAAAGGAACTTCAAAACCTTAAAAAGGCAATGAATCCTCGAATCCAGAATAAATTTTATGTTGAACCCTTTAAAAATGTTAGAATGAAACAGATGAATTACAATGGTTTTTGTATGGAGGAATTTCCTCAGTATAAGGCTTTTAACAATGGGCTTGAAAACTTGACCTCAGTTGAGTTGATTTCACTGATAATTGGTACAGGAACCAAGAAAAACGTTGACCAAGCCCGTCAGCTTTTCAATGTAATGAAGGAGAGCTTGCGTAACATCGCTAAGGCTAGAGTGGAGGATTTGCAGGTAGTGCAGGGTATAGGTGACTCTAAAGCGATAGCTCTTCAGGCAGCTATTGAGTTGGGTAAGCGTTATAATGCAGAAAAGACGGCAGAACGTCCCGATTTAGGTAGTAGTATTGCAATATACAATTATCTTCATCCACTCGTTCGTGATTTGGATGTAGAAGAGTGTCATTTGCTCTTAATGAATCAGAACTTCCAGCTCATAAAGCATGTTCCATTAAGTCATGGTGGAATAACCGAAACTTCTATGGATGTCAGAAGAATCATGAGAGAGGTTGTTATGAACAATGCTACTATTCTGGCTGTAGCCCATAATCATCCATCCAACAACCCTCATCCAAGCAAGGCAGATGATATCATTACCAAAAATCTCAAAGCAGCTTGTGAAATCATGCGCATCTTCTTTATGGACCACATTATCATTTCTGATGGAAGTTATTATTCTTACCATGATAGAGGTAAATTGTAACATAAATAGGGAACGGAGAGGCTAATCACCTCTCCTCAATATCATAAGTTATGAAAATAAGATTATATCATAGTGAAAGAAAAAAGGATAAAGAGGCGGTGGATGCATGTCCCAAGGTGCAATCCCATTCATTGCGAGGACCATAATGGCACTTCTGATAGTTTACTGCCAACTGCTCCATGAAAGCCATCATCACTTTGAACTTCTCGTTTACAAGAAAGCGGTGGTCATTGGCAAACTCTTTGTCTTTTTCGTTTATCATATCGTTCATGTCTGTTCGGATTAAATTGTGAAACTTCTTTTTCTTCCCTATTCTCGAAGCCTTTATGACTTCATCGAGGGAATTGGTTTTATGTGCAATCAAGAGTTCGGGCATGGAGGCAGACAAGGCAAGGAAATGGGAGGTCATTTCTTCAGAATACCCCAATCTGTGATTGGCGGAAGGCAGCTGCCGAAATAACCAGCCAATAGCAAGGTGGTACTTGACAATCTGGTGGGCTGAACTAAAATTGCTAAGGAAAAATAAGGGAGGATGAAGGGGTATGGGTATGTGATGGATTATAGCATGAAAATGGTTAAAGAAATATATAAAAGTCAAGTTTATTGCGTAAAAAACAAGACTTTTATTAACTTTGCACTTGAAAAAAAGGAGATACTCGAATTATAAAGGAAAGATGCAATTATTTGCAAAATATTGGCTCAGGGGAGATTGTCCGTGGATAGACAATCTCTCCTGAGCCCATTTGTGTCATTTTTTGTGAACGAGAAAATGGGATAGTGACGAAAAGTGGTAAAACTACCACTTTTTGATAATAGAGATCTATTTGAACTGGCATATACAGTTCGAGCATTCCCGTTTTTTGTCATTTGTGTCACTTTTCGGGAATTGTATTTCTGATAATATCCCTGTTCAATCTTCGCACTATATTAAATAGTATTGAGTAAGATGAAATGTTGAACAAAAAGCTCGTTTGTTTAAGTTTTGTTCATTATCTTTGCAGTGTTCAATCAAATTGAACATAACTGATATATTGAACAAACAATATAAAATGATGGCAAACAATATCATAATAAACCAAGCATTGGATGCTCTTAGAGCAAGTCTTCCTGTGGGGGATGTTGTGTCAACAACAGCCGTCAAAGTAAATTGTACCAATGAAAATGAAGTCTCTGTTAAAATCATGAATGTAGATTTCTCCATATTGCAAAATAAGTAATTCAAAGAGCGAATAGCCCCATTTTGAGGCATATTTAAGGCTGTAGTTGCGTGCTAAAGTTGTTTGACCAACTGATGAACACAAACTATTCGCCAAAGTTAGTTAACGCCATGGACAGAATATAACTGCCGTTTAATTTAAATAGAACCCACTTTTTCTAGTGGACTCTAATATGGTTTCATATTTGGCTTTTTGTACAACTTTAATGGAGATTGAGTAACATGAAAAAGACGGAGCGTTGAACCCTTTTTAAATAAAGGGTGAATCTTTTGACTCACCCTTTATTTAGAGAAGAGGTTATATAATTCATTTTTGGGGGATGATTTTAATTTAAAGTAGCAAAAGGGTTTGCATTTAAATCTGCACTTACTTTTGATATTGTTATCAAGTCTTGTGCTTCTTTTTCTACATCCTTACATCTTTGTTTCATGTCATTTTTTGATTTTTCAACATCTGTTTTAAATACATCTGCCTTCCATTTGACTTTTAAGATGAAGACTATAAAGTTTAGATATGAAAAGATGATGCTTACCACTAATATCCACCACCAAACGTAAATAGCATAATCTGTTAGAGAAAAATTTAATGGGATAGTTACTAATATAATAACTAGTGCTGCAATTAATAGGACTATAAAGCTATATGCAGCATGCTGTAAAGATGAGAATTTTAACCAGTGGTTCTCAAAATCCTTTTCGCCAATACACCATCCACATATAATATAAAGTATAGAAAGTATACTCAATACAGACAGATATGTTAATATCGGTTTGCCAAATTTAGGCTCTATGCTTCCTAAAAGAAGAAGAGTTGTATTAAACATAAATACAAACAAGCACAGAGAAGACATACTACGTGCTTGGCACATTTCTGTAACTTCTAAAATCTTCTTATTTTCCAATTCATCAATCTCCTTATTGATGGATTCATTCTGGCGCTTTGCTTCCTCTATCTTGCCATTTGTACTTTGTCCGTCAATAACGACAGGATGAAGTTGTTTTAGACTTTCTTTGTCTGTTAAAATGTCTCGGCATTCTTTAAATGAAGTCTTGACAAATTCTTGGAACTTGAAGAACCTCTCACACAAGTTCTTTGTGTAAGAGGTCACATATTCTGTAGCAACAAAAGCAATAGACATTGTTGCTGCCATGCAAATTAAAGTGGAAAAGTCATTTATCGCCATCTTCAAACAATTTGATTAAATCAATCTCTTTTGCATCTTCCCTTGAAAACAATCCATCGAAAAAGGTTGTAATTCCTTTTGCTAAATTTGGATTGTTGAAATTGCATTCTGCAGTACGCTTTTCAATATCAGTTTCTATTCTGTATGATTTTTCGTCTGCCACTGTAAAATGGATTTCTTTTTTGTCAGGATCACTCGTGAAGAATGGATGGGCCTGTGTCTCTTTTACCACAATTGGAAAATCTTTTTCTTTGTAATATGCGAGTCGCTTATACAACCCAGAAGATTTGGCAATTTCTTTATCATACTTGTTGAGTAAGATTTTAAGAGAACCACCTCTTTCCAAAAATTCACTTAATGCAATGATGTATTCTTGCTTGTTACCGACATGATGGCAAAGGCAGCCTGCAAAAATGCGGACTTCTTTCTGTGCTGTTTGGAAAATTCTTACAAGAACTTCCAAGGCATGGTCTTCATCAGAATTGAGAAAAGTTTTATTCTCTCCGCTGACAGACAAAGCCATCACGAATTCTTTATAGTTCTTCTCGACTGCCATAGTGTAAAGCTCATAAAAATTGTTATAACGTTATTGTCTATTAATTCTTCTAATACTGGCACAAAGTTACATTAAAAATCTCATATTTACAAATTTAAAATATTAAATATATAGAAAAATCCATTTTTACTACATATTTTGTAAAGTCTACTTTGCAAAACGAAATATTAGCTGGCGAAAAATATAATAATACTAAGAAAACAATCTCTTTCTTTGTGCAACAGGATGTAGAAGATGAAAGGTTGGGTAGCTGTATAGCCGTAATAAGATAAACTTTCTTACTTGCCGGAAAAGATTATTTTTGTGGTAACTACTCAGCCCCCTATGGGCATGAGTAGTTACATAAAGCAAGTGAAATGAAAAAATATCTAAAGAAATACTGGTCATTGGCAGTTGCCGTAGTACTGGTAGGCTTGAACTGCCTGCTTCTATTTGAAGACAGTGGCCACGAGAATAAAGGCGATGGTACGAAAGTAATGGTTGACTCCACCGTATATGTGGATACCATCCCTTACCTCGTGCTGGTACAAAGAACTCTGTAGTCTTGCGTTACGATACACGTAAGGTGCCATTGGTAGATGTGAAGACTGCCTATGACTCAGCCACAGGCGACAGCGTGGTGATAGTAGGTAACATCCTAGTAGTCTGTAAAGTCTAAAAGTTGGGTAAGATATATATACTGTATCATTAAATATCAACAAAAATGGATGTTGTTTTATGCAACTTTTAGACTTAACAATCCACTAGGTTGCTTTGATTATAATACCATATAGCCGCTATATGGTAGGCTATTCTCTTTATATCTATATCTCTGCCGTTAAACCCTTTCCCTGCTTTCTCTTCCTGGAACAACGCTGGTGATTCTTCCAGAGAAGACAGGGAAACTGCACTAATGCGATGCATACATCACCTTAGAGCAGCTTCGGGAGAGAGGTCGAGCATTTATGTGGGGCTTACCGCCACCACACCCCTTTTCAAAGAAGAGACATATAGGAAGGTCTGCAGAATGGGCAGGGATGCACCCTTCTCAGCGAAGATGAACTATGCTCATCTCCACCAAGGAGCCATCCTTGGCCATCCTTCCTGACACGTGCCTATGGCACTCTTCTTACAAGTCTCTTCTTCTCTAGCCCCAATGCAAGTATGCTGGCGCATGTTGCATTGCCCAGCTGCCAAACCGAGGGTGGCTACTGGGCAGGGGAGAGAGGTCTTCTTTCCACGGCACAGGTGCAGTGTGGAAAGAACGGAGGGCTTGATGTTTTTCTGCTTGGTTATATCTATTTATATATATTGTTATTGTGTTATATTGCTATATGCTTATATATCTATATAGGTATTGCGTTGTTTGTTTATTTTTCTATTGCATGCTTGCAGCATGGGGGTATTACTTTCTTTATATCTATATTCTATTTTTGTTCCTTACTTCGACCTCTATTTTTTATGATAGTGGTTGCCGTCTCTCTATCATTTGGCTTTTTATGGTGCAAAGGTATGGTGGTTCTGTCAGATACCAAACACCAGGCGATGCCTTATTCGGCTAAAACTTTTCCGGAACGCCTTCCACAAATGTTGCACATTTGGGTTTTCCAAAAAACTTTCTATCGAATTGTTTGGTGTTCTGACTCTTGGAATCACCATCTCTTAATGCACGTAAAAAGGCTATATGATGACGAGATGACGGAATAATAAAAAAAATATCGGATCGAAAGGAACAAAAAACCGTAAAAGGCAATGAATCCTCAAATCCAGAATAATTTATGTTGAACCATTTAAAATTTTAGAGTATGAAACAGCTTATTGTAAAGTATTGGAAGAAAATGAGTGTTGAAGATGCTTTATTCATCTTTAGTATGTTTGGCTTCTCCTTGCTGACGTTTGGCTTTATGGGTGGCTATCTGCGGTTCTTTGGTGAACTTATGGCTATTTGGTTGATGATTGCCGGGTTGATAGTTTTATCAGTTGGTATAATTGTCCTTTTCGTCAGAAATGATGCATTCATCCATGATATCTCAGAATAATAGGTATTGAAGAGGTAAAACTCTCCTTTACTCTTTTTTATAATACAGAATCGTAAGTATCGAATGTTTATTTTTGGCTCCCTAAAGTGCAGATTTGAATAGTTTCGTGTATTTAAGCTGATAGGTATGAAACAGAAAGAAATAATATGGAAAGAGATTAGTATTCTCAATTGTAGTGCAAATGCTTATCCATCAGGTAAGCCCTACAAAAAACAGATGTTACAAGGTAAGGTTTTTCCTACTACCAAAGAGCAAGCTATTGCTTTCGTAAGCATGGGATGCTTACTTGGTATACTTAATTCTGAGGATGTCAAGGTGGTGGAAAAAGTTCTCAACAAGCACGGCTTGAAGGGAGAATACAAATATGTATGCTGCAAGCAATATGTTAAACTCATAAACAATAGCATGCTTGATATCTCATTGAAGAAAGAATATGGTTTTTAACTAACTAAAGTAACGAATATGACAATAGAACAGATTAAAAATCTTGCAAAAGTCATGCTGGCTTTTACGCAAGGCAAAGAAATACAGACAAGATTCCTCGGTGTACAGGATGAGAATGCATGGAAGGATGAACCTTCTCCAAGCTTTGACTTTTACCGATATGATTATAGAGTAAAGGAAAATACTGAATCAGAGTATCGTCCTTTTGAAAATATTAAGGAATGTTGGGAGGAGATGCTTAAGCATCAACCTTTTGGATGGATAATTGATGTAGAACCGGTGAATGGTATAATACCTTCAGAGTATGCAGCTGCGCAATGTATTGTAAATGTTGGGGAAGATTTTATCAGTCTGGCTCCATATTTGAAAGCAACTCATGAGGGTAATGTACAAGATAATTCTGTTATTTCGGGCAATTATACTTATAGTGAGGCATTAAAATATTTCTGGTTCATGGATGGTACACCTTTAGGGATTAAGAAGACTGAAAATTCAATACTGCAACTCCCTTGAAAGAAAGCTACCCGAAAAGGGTAGCTTTTATAGTTCAAATGTCCAAGGTGATTTTATAATTTCCAAATTGAGAAAATCACCCTCTATAGTGTCTTCTATCTTTTCGAGTGGCAGTTCCCAACTCCATATTCCTTTAAGTTTTCTAGATGAGTTGAATTTTTCGAGAATATTAAGAAGCGGAATATTTGGCATTTTAGAGCTTTTGTTATAGGCATCTATTATGGCTTCTTCTTCCTTACGAAAGTTTGCCGGATCAAGATGAAGCGGTTGGGTCGTCAGGTACAACATGATACTGTCTTCCTGTTCTATCCACTCATATTTGGCATTCCAGAAAGAGCGGCAGAGTCCAAACTCAGAGTGATAAATTTTCAAATCATAATACTTTTCACTCAGTTCTGCTGCGATTTTTTCACAAAGCAGGTTATTTAACGTTTCGCACTTACCGGTTACACTTTCTCTTTCTGTAATAGCAACAAACAACTCCTTTTTGAGTTGTGCAAAAAACAAATTGTTCATATTTACATTTCCTGTTTTGTATATTTATTTTAATTTATCTAAGTTTTCCCTTACAAATGAACGATATCTGACTTCCCATCGCTTAGGATATTTAACCCAATTGCCCAGATTTTCAAACTCACACTCCTTGCCAGGCTCTTTCTGCATGATATCGACGAAAGCGGATGAATAGAGAAAGTCCAGTCTTACATGCATGTAAATGAATGGTCTTATGACTTCCTTATTAAGATGTATAGCTGAAAAATGCTCTCTGTAGTATGAAATTGCATAGCTAATTTCCTCTCGCATCCAACGAACATGGTCAAAAGTCTTTGCGGTATCACTTTTTCCGCAACTAATCAGCAGGTTTGCTATTTTTTTCAGAAAATCTATATCTGAAAAAGTATAATTAGCTATAATTAAGCGGTCTTCTAGAGCATCTTTAGTTGATTGGTCTTTTTCTATACCTTTTATCGAACCTAGCAAATAGTGTAGCTCGAAATTAAATCTTTGAAATAATTCAAAGGGTTCTTCAAAAAGATTATACCATCTTTTCCTTTCTGTTTCACAGTCTTCCTTTAAGAAAGGATTGACAATGAATTTACGTTCATATTCAGTCATCTTTTTATGAAATTAAGTTGTAAATAAAATTATAAGGGGCTGCTCGCCCCCTAACACCCCTCGGTGTTTTCAAGGGTATAGATTATTATGTCCTTGTTCACTGAGGGATGGGGAGATATGCTACTGAAATATTTCATCAATATTTCCTTTTTGCTTCTTTTTTACATGAATAGCACCATGACTTTTCTCATATTTTTCAATAACCATGTTTATGCCTACTCCTATCACATCTCGAATAGATAATCCTTCTATGGTTGCTATAGAACGAATCTTTGCCATTTTGTCACAATCTACCAAAGTAGAAATGGTCTCGCTTTTTACTTTACCGGACGGCTTCTTTCTTTTGTCAGACTTAACATTATCATCTTTCTTAGATGAAGACGAAGCGGTGGCGGCTTCATTATCCGAAGTAAGACCTTGGAGCAGATTGCTCATAGCATCTGAATTGATATCCTTTGCCATAATATATAATTTATTTATAAAACTTCATTTATAGAAGAAAACTATTTCATTCTCTCCAAAAATTCATCAACAAGTGACATGTAGTCAATAGCACCATTACTTTTTTTGTCATAATCGACAATATTGACAGCTTCCAATGGAGCTTGCGCAATAGTCACATTCTTGCGTATTTTCGTTGAAAATACCATTTCGTGGAGTTGAGTACGAAGACCTTCCTCTATATTCTTGCTTAACTTTGTCTGTTCCCATCTGGTAATTACAATACCAAATATATTGATTCTTGGATTGAGAACTTTCTTAATTTTGTTGATGAAGTCAAAAATCATCTTCAATCCATTGAATGGCAATACTTCCGCTACAAGTGGTATTATGGCATAATCTGATGCTGTAAGAGCATTTAACGTCAGCAGACCGAGTGACGGAGGACAATCAATGAAGATGTAATCATACTGCTCCTTGTAGTCTTCAAGAAGATCGGAAAGGATTCTTTCACGAGCCATTTTACCTGCCAGTTCCAAATCAGCCTGGGCAAGGTTGAGGTCAGCAGGAATGATATCCAATTTAACGTCTTCTCTTACCTTATATATAATAAGGGATTTGGAAGACTGTTCTTTTAATCCATCGTAGATGGTATTCTCGACATTTCCTTTGAGGAGCGAACTTGTAAGGTTTGCCTGAGCGTCAAGATCTATAAGAAGAACCTTATATCCCTTTGCGGCTAAGATAGAACCCATACTTGCTGTTGTTGTTGTCTTACCGACACCACCTTTATGGTTGGCGAAGGCGATAATCTTTGCTTGTTTAGCCATATTCTTTAATCCTTTTATTATTTTATTATATACATATATAATTATAATCTTATGTAGAAAAATAACTATATGCTTATTTTATGCTGCAAAGATATAAATAATTGTTTATATTGTCAAATAAATATATAAATATTTGTATATATAATGTTTTTTTTGTACCTTTGCATTAGAAATATAACATAAAGTATTAATAATATGAAGAAGTTATTTATCTCTTTAGTATTGTTGTCTGCCTCAGTAGTTGGTTTTGCACAACAGGTAACGGCTCCAGAGCCAGAGTTCATTGGTAGCTATTGTATGCTCACTAGCGATTCTACATACGTCGTTCTTCCAAAGGAGAATGGTAAGGTAGAAAAACACCAGAACAAGTTCTCTAAGTTCTCCAAGATTGCAGGTGCTGTAAGTGACCTCGGTTTTGCAGGTGGCATGGTAGGACTAAGCACAGGTAGCATGTCTGGACTGGAGACTGGTGTAAGAGTGATGGGTACGGCTGCCGGTGTAGGGCTTGCTGCTGATGCAGTGAACACTTTGGCTGGAGTGGAAGGAATGGATATTGCTTTTTCCGGAGGCAAGTCTGCTCATTCTATCAAAAATGACGGAAAGAATATCCGCTTACTTATCAAGGCTGAGAAGAATGATTATGACCCGATGGGTATCTACCGCATCGTGCGTTTCAAGGCTTCTAAGAAGGACAGAAGAATACAGTGGCTGACACTCCAGCCTGCGGTGCTCGGAAGTTCTGATGCACAGAAAAAGGGATATCTCTCCTTCTCTGGACACAAGTATGGCAGTCAAAGTTATCTGCTCACCATCCCGGCTTCAGAGCTTGAACCAGGAGAGTATGGAATCATCTATATGGCAGTAGCTTCTGCACAGGAGATTCCTTTTGGAACGTTTAGTATAACAAAGTAAAATTACAAGATTATGGAGACATTATTAATGATATTGTTTGTTGGTGCCTTGGCTAAGGGCACAACAAAGGCTGTTGTTGGTGGCGGTAAGAGAAGAAAGAAGAGAACCAACTGGGATCGTCTCAGCTATGAGCAGAAAGCATGGCTGCATGATCATTCATAAGCTATAAATTCATCATCTAAATAAATTTAAAAGGTTCGCATCAAGGTTCCCCCCGGTTCGTGAGAATCGGGGGTTTTATATCTCAAGACAAAACCTTTCTGTTATCACTTTTTTTCTTCGTCACTTAAAACGCCAACAAGTTGTGTTATAAGAGGTATCAGCGTCTTTGAATGTGGTATGTAATCTGTATATACCACAGTAGGAATTGATAGTCTGGAAAGAAAATCATTGCAGATTTTTTGAATTTCGGCTCCATCGTTGAATAAGTTGGGTTCGAAAAATCTAGGAAAAGCGATAGAGGATATATTTCTATCTTGATAAGTTTCAGCCAGTCTCATGAAACTTGCTTTCACCACTTTTGGTTGGGGGGCAAGATTGGAGATTTCTTTAATGGGAAAATTCAGTATATTCTTAGTCTTACCTTGATACACCCATAATTTACCTGGAGTAAATAGTTTCTCTTTACAGAACTGCAGATACTTGACATACATGGCTGGGTATCTCATGAAGAACCTCTTTGACAGATAACTGTCAATGGTTCCATCACAAGATACTGGGTTTACTAAGGTTTGACAGTTACTAAACAAGATATCTCCTTTTTGGTAACTTAACAAATCCATTTTCTTTATCTATTTAACTTTTCCTTCACTCATGTACTGAGCATACAAAAGTGAATCAACCAAAATCGTTTTATCTATTGAGTCTTCTTTTTTCGACAAACTTGCAAGTGCCTTCCTAAAGACAGACTTATCTTCAATATATGCATCCATGATGAAATATCTGACCCATTCTGTCATATCTTTCGGATATTCCAGGTGCAAACGTCTTACAAAGTAAGCGGATAGCAGTTTGACCTTGGTCTTGTTGTTAAACCTCACAGGTAATGCTGTTCTCGGATGAATCCAGGTGAATAGCAGATGGGCTGTATTGCTTCCCCTATCGATAGCAATTTGAAAACAGGATATGTTATAATCATTTTCAATGTCGCTCAGCAACTCCTTAATTTGTCCTAAGGTTGTACGTGATGTTATTTTAAAACTGACTTCTCTAATGACTTTGGTGTTGCGAAATGGCGGATATCCGGTTTTCGCTTCAACAAGCTTTTGCAGTTTACCTATCATGGTTTCGTAACTTTCCGAAGCCCAATATTCAGGAGTTTCTTTTAGATCCTGTTTGGCAACCTCAATTTTTAGAATATCATTTTCCATATTATTCTTCTATATAGTGTTCTCTGAATTAACTGTTTGCTGTTTCGTTATTTCTTCCATAACCCTCCGTCTCTGTAGGTATACTTAATTTCGTAGATGTAAGCTAGAACTAATGCTAGGACAACTACTATAAATACTATTACAATTGTGTTCATATTTTATTTTCTTTAATATATGATTGTAAAAATGTCTGCAAGCTAGTATAATCTTTGTATGTATATGCCCAGTCTCTAGCAGCAGCGTTTCTGTCTAATATAGTCTTTGTGAGGGTTTTACCTGTTTCTGTATTGGGCAAAAACATATCTATAATATTGTAATCCTCGCTTTCTACGAGGAAGTAGCCAAGATTCTTATGATTATTAAGAATAATACAGTCACAGTTATCATCATAGAATATGACTGGCAAATTCACAAGAGCTTTGTATGCCAGATAATCCGTAATGGTAAGAAACAGAATGCATCTATTCTTGCTTTCATTATTCGATGGAATAATGGAAATGCCTCTTTCGTGAAGAGAAATAGGATCCTTCATGTTATTAAAATTCAGAAATTCAACGCCACCATTAATATTTCTGATGCCAATACCATGATGAGGATGGTTAAAAATCTTGCAGTCTATAGCATAGACGCAACTAGGGAAAAAGGATGCTAAATACCCTTCTTCCAAAAGCTTTTCTTTATCGCTTTCTGATATAGCGGAAAAGCATATATACTCATATGAGTATTGTAGAAAACCAATTGCTTGTTTCATATTCTTATTATTTAACCTGTTGGCGGAATTAGTTTAGCGCATATTTAACCCTGCCAATCGGTCTATTGTTTACATAATTTATATATTGCAAGACTGTGAATGCGCTAATTTTCCCGATGATTCGGGTAAACAGTCCTGGTGTTTGCTTTGCGTAATTTCTGAAGAGCATGAAGTGATCACAAAGTTGAGAGAAATTGGTCTCGATTCTCTTTCTCGCCTTTGCATAAGGCTTGAATGTTGGTCTCCAATTCTTCATATTCAGACGATATGGAACTTCCAACTTAATGCCTACAGAAGAAAACAGGTCTTGCTGTAGTTCTGCACTGAGGTAAGCACGATCACCTAGGATGCAACAGTCATGAAATTGAAACTTAACATCTTTAAGAAAATGAATGTCATGAACATTAGCTGGACTCAAATCATACGAGTGGATAACTCCACTTAACCCACAGACTGCGTGGAGTTTAAATCCATAATAGTATATCTTCTGAGTGGCACAATAGCCAAATGCTGGAGAGTTTGTCACGTCTGTTCCTTTCATCTTGCAACGCAATCCTCTGGACAAACGGCATACCTCTATCGGTTTGGAATCAATGCAGAAATATTCTTCTGCGCCATCCATCTTTGATGCAATGCGCTTACGAATCGTCTCGCATAATTCCGCTGTGAATTTTCGGCGGTCATTAAATTGACGTCGAGAAATCAGGTTTGGCATTTCAGTCTTATACTCCTTCAGTCTGTCGAACAAGTTGTTTTCACTGTCGATACTTAGATGCTCAGCAGTTAAGCTCAAAGCAACAACTTCGAGGTCTGAAAAACGTGTGACGACTCCTGGGCGAGGAATATTTCCTAGCTCATTAACTAAATTTATGGAGAAATTCTTGCATATCTCAAGAATTTTTACGAAATTTGCATACAAGTTGTGCATAGCGTGAAAGATTATAACTTTATGTTTTGACACCACAAAGTTACTAAAAATCAGCGAGATGCACAACTTTTTCTCCATAAAAGATACTAATTTTTAGGCGAATTTTAATTCCGCCAATGAGTTATTATTTACCTTTTATACTATATTCGTTATCAGACTAGAGAAATCCTCAGAACTATTTCCTAGAGCAAAATAATCGCTTATATCCTTCTCTGCCTTTGTTCCGGCAAGAGGTAGCTGCACTCTTCTTACATTATATTTATTCTTGTATTCCTCTACTCTTAAACTCGATTCCTTAACTCCTGTAGTATCTGTATCGTAAAGAAATATTATTTTATGAAATCTTTCAGAAAGTTCTAGAAGCTTATCTTCTGGTATCTTTGCTGTTTCACTATTAAAAGCGATGGCACTATATCCGTGCGCCGCAAGAGAAAGAACATCCTTTTCTCCACCGGTGATGAAGACAAACTCCCCCTTGGCAGGAAGCTGTTCCCAACCGAAGACATAAGGTGAAGGTAAGTTCCCGGCATAAAGAAATCTGTTCTCAGCTTTGGGGCGGTACACCTTAAGCCCTGTCATTTCATTGAAGAAATATCCGAATGCTGGGATAGTTTTGCTTCCATATACATTAAAGTCTTTACCTTCACTTTTTGTGAAGGAAACACTTTTCAAACTATGAACATTGTATCTCAGCAGCGTATCTTCATCTATACCATATTTCCCCCAATATTCCTTTTCTGAAGGTTGGAAATCCTGTATCACTGGTGTGAAAGACTTTATACTAGATGTACGCCCTTTAGTAATTTCCTTCTTTATCTGAACAATATCAACCAGCGGACGTTTCTCTACGTTTGGATTACTAGGTTCAATGATATTGAGGCACAAATCCTGGTCAATCCTCTTCAGTAGTTCATAGAAATCCGTATTGATATTTATGTTCAGAACCTTTGCTGCGATTTCAAAACAGTTTCCGCAACATCTACTGTCTCCAAAATCTTGCAAATAGTAGGTTGTCTCACCATTTTTATTCTTATTCTCATACAGATGGCAAGACGGTCGCTTGTCATCACTTCGAAACGGACTCTTAAATTTCTTATTAAGACATTCCTTTCCCAAATAGTAGATGAATATTTCAAGCCCACTATTGGTTTTTCTAAGAACTTCTTCGTAAATTTTCATATTAATTATCGTTTTTGCCGTTTTCTTCGCACTTCTAGACGTTTTCTCGCACCAGTTGTGCATCTTACAGTCTTTCCTCTTTTTGACGCTTCTGTGCTCGCTTATTCGATCTATGGGTTCCTGAAGTTTATGTCAGGCATGGTCACAACTTGCATCATTTCGTTGAAACGGTCTGCAAGGCGATCGCCATATTTCTCACGGATAGCCTTACCGCTGAGATTGGTTGTCACTATCGTTGGTAGCATTCTTTCATACCGATAAGACAACAACTCCTCTAGCGGTTTATATCTGTTCCCATACTGACAGAAATCACTCTCTTCTGTGCCCAAGTCATCGACAGCGAGGATGAACGTATTCATACATCTATCAAATCTCTTTTTATCTGAGGCATACAGATGATACAGTTCTTTCGATGTCAGAAACGTAATACTTGCATGTGTATAGAAGACTGCCTCTTCTTCATTCAGAGGATTCTTGAACTTGCAAATATTATAAAAGTTCTGCATGGCTTTTACCAGAGTGGTCTTTCCGTTACCGGTAATACCATTAAGGACAAGCCCAAATCTAGACTTTGATGTTGCCATCCAGTCTGCTACCTTGTGTATTGCTTCTTGTTGTTGTTTGTGAACTTTGTATTCTCTATATCTCAGTTTTACTTCTTCGCTAAACAGAAACGTCAGCCATCTGTAGCAGTAATCAGTATCGTAATTGAAATCAGAAAGGACCATTGTATATACCTCCTTCCGAGCTTTTAGGAACAAATTTCTCTCCTTCCCAACGTTCTGCATTAGGAGTGCATTTGCGTTTGCGTGGAGATTGCTCCATCAGGTTAAACTTAAGCCAATCGCAAAAATGGCTTTTGTAATCAACTATATCTTTGTGCTCCTTATTGCCTCTACAGATATGATCCAAATCAAAGTTCTCCACTTTGTCTTTCACTTCTTCAATGCTTTTGAAAGCAAACTTCTTCTTTATTGCACCCAACCAAACATCATCGTGAAGAGAAAGCGAAAGAAAACTTTCTTTCTCACCTTTCTTTTGTTGGTTTTCTTTTGATGTTTCTTTTTCTGAAAAATCAACGAAATCTTCTTCGTGCGTGCGCGCGTTGTTGGTGTTGATTTTCTTACTTTCTTTATTTCTTATATTCTTATATTCTTTAGGTCGGGGCGACATCGGGGCGGCATTGGGGCGGCATCGGGGCGATTTGTCGCTTTGATGTTTGGTAACTACCAGAGTTGCAGATGGTTATGATGCTTTGTAGGTGTGTTGGTAAAGTTCTAAACGTTATTTCTCCAGTTCTTTGTAACTTACCGATACAGGTTCTGATGTTCTGCAAGCTAAGCCCAGTTTCCTTGCTTAATATTCTCAAACTAGTACACAGCTGCCAGGAATCAGACAAATCACTTCCTTTCATAATACTTGCCTTCAACATCAAATGCACGAACAGATGAACCATCTTGGCATCTTGATACCACTGCCAGTCACATATTTTCCTGTAAAGTTTAATCCAATTAGGCGCAGGCTCGTCGATTCCTACAGGCTGAAACTTATCAAAGTCGAGAAGGACAATAATACGTCCTTTGCTCAATTTTTTGTAGCTGATATCTTTGGTATCCTTGAGCTTTTTCAGGTATCTCTTAACGGAATCTCGTGATATTCCTGTATCTCTTGAAAGAGTAGATAGAGATACCAGACATTCGCCTCTCTGTATGGATATTCCAAAGTAGAGCTTATTTTCTATATTAGCATTGAGCAACAGATAGAGATACAGATGAACCATGTTGGTATTTTGATACCACTGCCAATTCATGAACATTCGTGGAAGTTTTATCCAGCTGTTATCAGTATTCATATCGTATCAGTTTAATTCTTCTATATAAAAAAACATACATCCCTTTCCGGACTTGTACTTTACCTCTATTTTATCATCTAATAAGAGTATAGTTCGTATATGGGATAGAGAGAAAGAACCACGTCTCCATCGTACTGGTAAAGACCGTATGGTCTTATTGATTTCCATGAGACTTTTTCGACAGTCATCTTTAGCCTCATAGAGAGCGAAATGCTTAGGATTTATCTTTAGAAGCAAATCCACAACCCAAGGTTGTTTCTTTACAACTTGATATCTTCTTTTTATTTTGTACATATCACCTGTTTCTAAAAGTAATCTTGCTCTCTCCGGTGAAGCTCCTGGAGATCGCTAACCTTATATTCAATTTTACCTTTACGCTTTGAAAACGGTTTAAGTTTACCTTCCTTTAACCATCTTCTTACGTTTCCTACCCCGAAGACTTTCATGGACTCCCTTTGACTATAAAACTCCTTAGGAGGGTTCTTAATCATCAGGGCTATCTTAGGAGCCAGGAAGGATGCTAGGTCGTTCAAGAAAGTCTCATAAGAAACATTCTTGTTTTCAAAAATAACTCTCTCACTCATAATACTTATTTCTTTGGAAATATTACAGGATTAAATCGTCCTGCATAAACACCTTCTCGTCGAAGAATATTGGTTACTCCTGCTCTGGTTAAACCAAACTCTTTTGCGAGATTTTCTATCACTGGTGTTGGCTTTAGCTTGCATTCAAGAATGAGATTTCCGTACTTGTACAAGTAAGACTCTACCAGCTGTTTCTTCTTCTTTATCAGTTCACCTTTCTTTGTGCCTGAATAAATTTTATTCAAAATATCTTCGTTATTCTTGGTCATATTATAATTATTTTGTATATTTGCATACGAAATACGCAAGTATTGCGTAACGCTTTCGTGATATTTATCTGCAAAGATAAGTAAAAACTGATAAAAATATAAATAATCAGTGATATTTTAAGAATGTTTAACTACAATATAATTGTTTTATGAATGGTCCTGAACTTCGTCAGATCTTGACGAAAAGAAAAATTAGTATAAGTGAGTTGGCTGAGAAACTTCATATGTCTCAGCCTAACCTCAGCAATCAGTTCAATGTACAAGACGTTAAATCTGGTGTTCTTGAACGGATATGTGACGCTTTGGATGTGAAGATGGACTTCTTTTATGAAGGAACCAAATACTTGAATGATAGTTCTAGCTCGGACAATTCCCCAGGCTTGAACCATCAGGATGAACAACCTACTGAAGAAATGTCTGATAATGATAAAGACAAGGAGATAAGTTATCTTAGAGGACAAATTAAGGTATTGGAAAAAATAAATGAGAAGTTGCTGAATATGACTCAAACTGTTGGTCAAACTGTTGATCAAAGTGTGGCCTATCAGAAAAAACATGCCTAATTATTAAACATGACTTTCAGAAAAAGTAATATATATAATAAGGTACGTGTATATAATAAGGTATATGGAAAAGAAATTGTTGACAAAAAAGCATAAGTTGTTAAAACTATGTTTAGAGCAATCGCTGAAATGAGGCTTTCCTACGTGATTTATTGCTGCGGCGCAGGCTGCTGTAGAGGAGTAAATCTCTTCTGAAAGAAGATTGTACGATTAATGATTAGATAATTAGAGGAAAGTGTTTCGTAATGAAGCGCTTTCCTCTTTTTCGTCTTTTTTAGGTTAAATTTCGAAAGAAAATGAGCAAATCATTTGCAAGTTACATTTATTTTCCGTAATTTTGTCGGAAAATAGAGAAATATGACTGCAAGAGAAGATAGAGAAAAGGAAAAATTTACCAAGGAAACTGTAGTAAAGTATTTCTTTGATATGAGTAAATCCACCTATACTATTATGGTTTTAGGTGGGTTGGCTGCATTATTTGGTATAGTTGAGACTAATGAAAGCGGTACCATAAGTGCCATTTTATTGGGCGTAGTGTTGTCTGCAGTCTTATCAATTATTGGTTATGTAATTTCTAAACGTTAAGAGTATGAATACATTGGCTTTAACTTTTGCAATATGCTTGGTTCCTGCAACAGCATTTTTGATATGGCTCTTTACTCCTTGGGGAAAGAAGTGGTCGAAGGAATTGTAGTGATGAAGAAGATAAAATATATATTATGTGCTTGCCTGATGATGGCAAGTATGGGCATGGAAGCCAAGTCGATGAAGGACTTGCTGGTTTCGATGCCCGATTCTGTTGTGCCTTATCTCAACCACAACCTGCGGCTGGAATTTGCTGAGCTGCAGGAGATGGGAGTGAAGGCGGAAGTGAAGAATCTGTTAGGCGAAACGAGTGTGATGGATACGCTGACTGCTGATTTCGTTCAGTTGAGAACGAGTAAGAGCGCTATTTTGCAGATGAAGAAACTGCCATCGGCTAACGGCGATTCGCTGCTTTGCGTGGTGAAGACTTTTGCCGGAGTAGAGAAGGAGAGTGAACTCTATCTCTTTAATCAGGATTGGCAAGAGCAGGATGCCAGCAGGATTTTCGATGGGAAATCTTTGCAGCAACTGGCTTCCGGTCTTGTTGCCAAACCCGATACGATGAGCGAGGCTAAGTTTGAGGAACTCAAGGGGAAAATTGAACTCAAAATCGTGAGTGCTCTGCTCCTGCAACATGAAAACAGCCTCGTAGTGCGCTTGGCTTTACCTTTCGTGTCTGCTGACGATAAGAAGGCTATAAATGCAATAAAAGTGCAAAGAAAATATAATTGGAATGGTAAAACTTTTAAGGAGAGTTAAATTCTTGAAGTTTTTTGCTATAAACTATTGTAGGTTACAAGATTATTTGTACCTTTGCATCGTGTTTTTCATGGTATTAGATTATTAAGGTTAATAAAAGATTGGTTGTCGTGAGACAATCAATTTTTTTTGTCCCTATCTGAAGGCATTAGCCTCTTGTCTTACCCATCGGCTGGAGGCCGTTGGTTCAGACCGCAGGGCGATGTTTAGAAGATAACCATTCCGATGATACCGCAGATGAAAAGCAGCAGGATAGGGTTGGTCTTTCTGAATTTTGTGAAGTAGAAAGCAGCCAGAAACAGCACGATGCTTGCTCCGAAGACAAACGGATTGTCGGTTGGTGATCCGAAGTTCTCTTTATTCATCAGGAGAACGGCGGCAGCAGCTATCAGTCCGATGATGGCAGGGCGGAGTCCCGCAAAGATATCCTTTACGATTTTAGAATCCTTGTGCGTAATCAGATAGCGGCTGATGAGAATCATGATGATGAAAGGCAGCCACATGATGGAGAGCGAAGCCAATACCGAACTCAGACAGGCTGCCCAAGTAGGATAGCCGTCGTGAAGGCAGGCGGTATAACCTACGTAGGTGGCACAGTTGATTCCGATAGGTCCCGGTGTAGACTGGCTGATAGCCACAATATCCGTAAACTCAGCATTGGTAAGCCAATGGTTCTTCACTACCGTCTCGTTATGGATGAGCGAAAGCATCGCATATCCGCCACCAAAATTAAATGTACCAATCTTGGTAAATATCAGAAATAACTTTAGAAATAGCATAATCTCTATATTTTTTACCTTTTTACTTTTTTTACCTTTCCATAGAGCCAGCCCAGCACACCGGCTGCGATGATGATGTAGATAGGGGAGATACCGAAAGCTGCAATCAGCAGACAGCAGACAACGGGAATCCAGATGTTGTAGCGGTTGATGTTTGCCGTCTTTGCCATCTTGAAGCAAGGCGCAGCAATGAGCGCTACCACGGCAGGGCGCACACCCATGAAGAACTTACCCACCCAATAATTGTCCTTGAAATGCTGGAAGAACATGGCGATGATGAGAATGGCGATGATAGAAGGCAGGGCGATGCCTATGGCACCCACAATGCCTCCCCAGACTCCCTTCAGCTTATAGCCGATATGACTCGCCATGTCGATGGCGAAGATGCCCGGAGTGGTCTGAGCCACTACCATGATATCCATGAACTCCTGTTTGTTCATCCACTGGTTCTTGTCTACAAATTCCTGTTCCATGATCGGTATCATGGCGTAGCCTCCACCTAGCGTGAATGCCCCGATTTTATTGCACGTGAGGAAAAATTTTACTAACATATCAGTTGCTTCTATATTATTTTTCTCTTATATCTGTTGAAATCGGCTGCAAAAATACACATAATTTGTTAAATATGCTAGCTTTCATGCGGATAATCTTCAAAATCGTGTGCTTTTTACCCGAAAATTTGTATCTTTGCAGCTAATATTTTATAATAAAAAGACATTAAACTATGAATCTGAAAGTACGCCTAGCAGTGATGAACTTCCTGGAGTTTGCAGTTTGGGGAGCTTATCTTACGTCTATGGGCAACTATCTCGGCAAGGCTGGGATGGGTGCCGAGATTTCCTGGTTCTATACCATACAGGGAATCGTATCTATTTTTATGCCTACATTGATGGGCATTGTGGCAGATAAGTATATCCAGCCGCAACGTCTTTTGGGCTATTGTCACCTTTTGGCAGGTGCAGCCATGATAGGTCTGTTCGGTATGGGACAGGCTAGTCAGACTCCTAATGAGGCAATGTTTATTGCCGTTTACACCTTCAGCGTGGCTTTCTATATGCCTACATTGGCATTGTCAAATACTTCGGCATTCAGTATATTGAAGAGTAACGGGCTCGACACCGTGAAGGCTTTTCCGCCAATCCGTGTGTTCGGAACCGTGGGCTTCATCCTCACGATGTGGATTGTGAACTGTGCTACCTGGGACAACGGTTCATTCTCGTTCCTGTTGAGCGAGAACGCCCATAAGTTCCAGTATACCCATTATCAGTTCCTGGTATCGGGTGTGCTCAGTATTCTTCTCTTCCTCTATTGCTTCTCATTGCCAGCCTGTCCTATCGTGAAGAAAGAGACAAAGAGCTGGGTAGAGACATGGGGTTTCGATTCCTTCAAACTCTTCAAGAGCCGTGAGATGGCGATGTTCTTCATCTTCTCTTGCATGCTCGGTATGAGTCTGCAGGTAACCAATGGTTATGCCACTCCGTTCATTACCAGTTTCAAGGGTGATCCTGCGATGCTCGATACTTTTGCAGCTAACAATGCTACGCTCCTGGTATCCATCTCTCAGGTGGCCGAGGCGCTCTGCATCCTTCTCATTCCGTTCTTCCTGAAGCGTTATGGCATCAAGGTTGTGATGCTCATCGCTATGTTGGCATGGGTTTTGCGATTCGGCTTCTTCGGATTGGGCAATCCTGCATTTCCGGGTGTTACCTTCTTTATCCTCTCATGCATCGTTTACGGTGTAGCCTTCGACTTCTTCAATGTGTCGGGCGGTCTGTTTGTAGACCAGAAATGTGATGTGAAGGTAAGAGCATCGGCTCAGGGACTGTTCATGCTGATGACCAACGGTCTGGGAGCATCTATCGGAACCATTCTCGCAGGTATGGTCATCAACCATTACTGCCACTGGACAGATGACGGCTACCTGATGGGTGACTGGAAAACCTGCTGGTTCATCTTTGCCGGTTATGCGCTCGTGGTAGCAGTAGCCTTTGCTGTCCTTTTCCGTCCGAAGAAAGAACAGAAATAAGAAAGAAAAAGGTCATACTCAACGCGAGAGTAAAAGCAGAATGTTACGTAAGAATATAAATAAATTTAAATAAAGAAAGGGTACATAATGATGTTGTACAAACTTAAACTCGCTGCCTGTTTTGGCATTCCGGAAGCTTTCGGGACATGTATTATTAGTTTGGTAGACGAAGCCGAAAAAAGAGCTTTGTCTATTATGACTACTGAATATGTAGCAGAGCAGCTGAAGGCATGTAATTCGAAAACTTCTGATTTTAAAAATGATGTGATCTCTGTACTTTGGACACTATTTGACAGGCTCAATGTTGACGATTTCTATCTCGAATTCGATGCTACGCCAGAGAGGGGAGTATATGCTACTCTTGTGAATAAAATCACAAATGAACGTATGAGCATCAAGACTGACCAGGCTGTGTTGCTGTCTGTGGCTGCGGATATAGAAATGTATACAACAGAGCTGGTTATAAAGGAAATTTCTACTCCTTTTAATAAAAATGATATGAGTTCGACTTCTTGTGCGGTACCTATTTCGGCTTTGCCAGACCAGATGCTTGAGAAGGCATTGGATTGTGCCATTAATGAAGAAGATTACGAAACAGCCTCAGCCATTCGCGATGAGATAGAGCGCCGCAAAGGCAAAAAAAGTGAATAATTAAAGGATATTCTTGCGGAATAACAGAAAATTAAGAAGAAAAAGTAACAATAAGAGGAAATGAAAGAAGTTAGATTTTTCTATGTGCCAGATGCGGCTACACAGACAGAACTGCCTCAGGAAGAGGCTACTCATGCACTCAGGGTTTTGCGTATCCAGGCGGGGGACGAATTGTTCCTGATGGATGGCAAGGGGGTGTTCTACCGTGCAGAAGTTTCGCTGGCTACCAACAAACGGTGCATCTATGAGGTGAAGGAGGTTATGCCGCAGCAGCCTGCCTGGCGAGGACACATTCACCTGGCCATCGCCCCGACAAAGATGATGGACCGCATTGAATGGATGGCAGAGAAGGCTACGGAAATCGGCTTCGATGAAATCTCTTTCCTCAACTGCAAGTTCTCTGAACGCAAGGTCATCCGCATAGACCGCATCGACAAGATTGTGGTTTCTGCCGTCAAGCAGAGCCACAAGGCTTGGAAACCTGTAGTCAACGAACTGCAGAACTTTAAAGATTTTATTACGGCTCCCCGCAATGGCAGAAAGTTTATCTGCCATTGTTATGAGGAGATAGAAAAGAAAGACTTTTTTGCCGAGATTTCCAAGTCATGCCCAGCTGATGATTCTGCCGGAGCAGCCCAGGAGGGTACTGATGACATCACCGTGCTGGTAGGACCTGAGGGCGATTTCTCTATCGATGAGGTGAGACTGGCCCTGGAAAACGGATATGAGAGTGTTTCGCTTGGCACCAGTCGCCTCCGTACGGAAACAGCAGGATTGGTGGCTGTCAACATGTGCCATCTGGCAAGAGCTTTATAATATTTACTAGTGTGATGAAAAGATTGTATAAGAGTTTGATGTTCATGTGCTTGGCTGTCGTATTGGGATTGCTGAGCTCATGCTCGGGCACTGACTATCTCAATGCCATTCCAAAGAAAAGTACTGCGCTCATCTCTGTTGACATGCAGCAGATGGCATCCGGCAAAAGCGATGAAGACAAGGCGGGAATGCTAAAGTCTCTGCTGCACGTTGAGGATGCATCGAAGTGTGGCATCGACATCTCAGAGAAGATATTCCTCTTTGAGAGTGCTGATGGCAACCTCGGACTTTGTGCCAAGGTGAGCGATGAGGGCGATGTTGAAGACTGGCTTGCTTCGCTTGCCAAACAGCATATCGCTACAGAGGTGAAGGAGCGCAAAGGCTTTCATTTCTCTGTATTGAAAAATTCGTGGCTGGTCGGCTTTTCTGATCAGGCACTCCTCGTTATGGGACCGGTTGTAGCCGATGCGCAGGCCCAGCTCCAGCAGCAGATGGTGAAATATCTGAAGGCTGATGAGGACGAAGGTATTACCGCGTCGCCTATGTTCGAGCGACTGGAAACCATCACTTCGCCTATGGCTATGGTGGCTCAGGCTCAGGCGCTGCCGGAGAAGTTCGTAGCTCCATTTACCCTTGGCACGCCTAAGGATACCGACCCTTCGCAGGTAGTGATTGCTGCTGAGATGGACGTGAAAGACGGTATCCTGCAGGTGAAGGGAGAAACCTTCTCCTTTAATAAAGAAATATATGAGGCCCTGAAGAAGGCGGCTCAAACCTATCGTCCGATTAAAGGCAGCTACGTCAAGTCGATGCCTGCTGATGCCCTGGCGGGTATCTTCATGAACGTAAAGGGCGAGCAGTTCCTGCCGATGATGCAGAGCAACCGCAGCCTTCAGACCCTCCTGATGGGTATCAACCAGGCTATCGATATGGATAATATCATCCGTAGTGTGGATGGGGATATGGCTATCGTGTTGCCTTCGCTTACGGATAACAATATGCAGATGACGATGGCTGCTAAACTGTCGCATGCCAAGTGGTTGGGTGATGTTGATTATTGGAAAACTTCATGTCCGGCTGGTGCGAAGATAGCCAATTGGGGCAAGAATGCTTACTTCTATACCGACGGCAAGACCTCGTTCTATTTCGGTGTGACGGATGACAAGCAGTTCTTTAGCGGAAGCGACCAGCTGATGGCGCAATATGCCGTGAAACCAAGTAATCATCCGATAGATGCAAAGATTCAGAAACTCATCGTCGGTCAGAAACTGGCAATGGTCATCAATCTCGCCAAGAGTTCTGATAGTGACGGCTCGGGCAAGGATGATGCCATCTCTACCGTAACCGGTCTGCTCACCCCTGTCTTCGGAAATCTTACTTCGGTGGTCTATACTTTAAAGGTAAAAGATTAAACATTAAACATAAAAAAAGTGGAAAAGATTCAGCTTCATTCCGTTCTCCCACAGGTTTTTGCCCAGCGCAACGACCTGGATTCGGAGATATGGAAGCAGGATGTTACCTTCGAGAAAGGTCATCTTTATCTTATCGAGGCAGAGAGTGGCAGCGGAAAGAGTACTTTCTGCAGCTATGTGCTCGGCTATCGTCACGACTACAGCGGAAGCGTGATGTTCGACAATGATGTTATCGCCAACTACAAGGTGAAAGACTGGGTAGAGATGCGCAAAAAGCACATCAGCCATCTCTTTCAGGAACTCCGTCTCTTCCCTGAGCTTACTGCCCTGGAGAATGTAGAAATTAAGAACAAAATAATCGGATTCAAGACGCGTGAGCAGATTCTTAAATGGTTTGAGATGCTCGGTATTGCTGATAAGGTAGATGCCAAAATCGGCAGAATGTCGTTCGGACAGCAGCAGCGTGTGGCAATGATGCGTGCGCTCTGTCAGCCTTTCGACTTCATTCTGGCTGATGAGCCTATTAGTCACCTCGACGACAACAATTCGCGCATCATGGCAGATATCATGATGACCGAAGCGAAGGAGCAGGGGGCTGGCGTCATTGTAACCAGTATCGGTAAGCACATGGGCTTGCCCTACGAGCACGTGTTTAAACTTTAGTAAAGTTAATAGTTGACAGTTTATAGTTTATAGTTAATAGCAAGTTTGCTATAAACTGAAAATTATAAATTATAAATTTAAAATTTAAAATGAATCTCGTTTGGAAATTATTGCGTCAGCATATCAGCATACCTCAGTTTGCGGGCTTTGCCTTCGCCAATCTCTTCGGTATGCTCATCGTTCTTTTCGGCTTCCAGTTTTATCAGGACGTGCTGCCTGTCTTCACTCAGGAAGACAGTTTCATGAAAGCCGACTACCTCATCATGAGCAAGAAGATAGGTATGGGAAATACCATCAGCGGCCGTTCCAATATCTTCTCGGGTTCTGAAATCGATGAAATCGGAGACCAGAAGTTTGTGAAGAAAATAGGAAAATTCACCTCTACTGAATATAAGGTAGATGCCCAGATGGGTGTAAACGGCGTGAACGTTCTAAATAGCGAACTCTTCTTCGAGAGTGTGCCTGACGGTTTTGTTGATGTGCCGCTCAAGAACTGGAAATATGCGCCGGGAACTCAGGAGGTGCCAATCATCCTCCCGCGTACCTATATTAATATGTATAACTTCGGTTTCGCCCAGAGTCATTCGCTCCCTAAAATCAGCGATGGACTGATGGGCATGATTGATTTCAATATCCAGATTCAGGCTGGTGGCAAGAAAGAGCAGTTCAAGGGAAAGGTAATCGGTTTCTCTTCGCGACTCAACACCATCCTTGTTCCACAGGCATTCATGGACTGGAGTAACCAGGAATTTGCGCCAAACCAGAAGAGCGATCCTAACCGCCTCATCGTAGAGGTAGGAAACCCGGGAGACGAGAACATCACTAAATACCTGGATGATAATGGTTATGAGGTAGAGACAGACAAACTGGATGCAGAGAAGACTACCTATTTCCTCCGCATGATGGTATCGATGGTGATGATTATCGGTTTGGTTATCTCTGTCTTGAGTTTCTACATTCTGATGCTCAGCATCTATCTGCTGGTACAGAAGAATTCTTCTAAGTTGGAGAATCTTCTTCTGATAGGTTACAGTCCGAACAATGTAGCAAAGCCATATCAGGTGCTCACCATCGCGCTGAACATCGTGGTACTCATCATCGCGTGGATCATCCTCTTCTTCCTTCGCGATTACTACATGAGCTTCATCGAAACCCTTTTCCCTGATATCGACGAGGGCACTATGCTCCCAGCCATCGCCCTGGGTCTGCTCCTGTTCCTAATCGTTTCTATCCTGAACATCGTAGCCATCCGCCGCAAGGTGATGAGCATCTGGCAGCGAAAGGAGTAAGGCACCTAGCCCTCGCTCTAGCAGCAAGTAGTAAGGTTTGAATAAGGTGTAAGTTAAGAGCAAGGAAGTAAGTTAAGAGCTAGGTGTAAGGGAGCCTAGCCTCCGTTCCAGACGATTCCATCGCCTGTCATAAAAGCTCAGTCCCCCGCTTTTAGCCTCCAGAAAAAACTATAAGCAAACCCCCATTATAAAATAACAAATTAAAGGAAATCTGCGTTATTTGCTTAACGCAGATTTTTTTTATGTTATGAAACACATTTTTTCATGCTGTTGTAACACTTATATCGAATTTTTTGTTTAATTTTGCACCCGTAATAGATATTTGGGGGCTATTCCCCCGTATTATTAATTAATTTTTTAAAAAAGGTATGCTGAAAAGATTGCATTTACTTCTGGCTTTGTTCATCCTGACGGTGAACGCTGCAATGGCTCAGATTACCACTTCAGGCATTAGTGGTAAGATTTCTTCCAATGGCGAAACCGTTATTGGTGCTACAGTTACTGCTACACACCAGCCATCTGGTACTGTGTATCGTGCTGTAACAAATGTAGATGGTCGCTATACTATTCAGGGTATGCGTCCAGGTGGTCCTTACAAGGTAAGTATCTCTTATATCGGATATAAGGACAAGGTTTTCAACAATGTCAGTCTGAACTTGGGTGAAAGCCAAAATCTCTCTTGCTCTCTTCAGGAAGATGCCAAGCAGCTTCAGGAGGTTGTTGTTTCGGGTAAGGCTGGTCTGAATGGTACGAAGACCGGTGCGGCCATGAGTATCAATGCTCAGCAGATAGCTGATATGCCTTCTATCTCGCACAGTATTGCGGATGTGGCTCGCCTGAATCCACAGCTTACTACAAACGGGCAGTCTGGTTCTATGTCATTTGCCGGTATGAACAACCGTTATAATTCATTCCAGATTGATGGTGTGATGAATAACGACGTGTTCGGTCTTACTGCTAATGGCAGTAATGGCGGTCAGGCTGGATCTCAGCCTGTTTCTATGGAGACTATTGACCAGATTCAGGTAAATATCGCTCCTTTCGATGTTCGCCAGGGTGGTTTTACCGGTGGTGCCATCAACGCGGTAACCAAGAGCGGTACCAATGAATTCCATGGAAGTGGCTATTTCTATGGAAACAACCAGGATTTGGTAGGTCGTCATTATAAGAATATGGATGGTACCTATGCTCAGCCTTATGATGATGAGAAGGAAACTTTGTTCGGATTTACGCTCGGTGGTCCAATCATCAAAAACAAACTCTTCTTCTTCGCAAACTATGAGAATTCAGAAAAGTCGTACCCAACTCAGTATACCATCGATTCTCCAGATGTTAAGTTTAATCCGGATTTGGCTAAGGACTTGATGTCTAAGATTTATGACTTGGCTAACCGTCAGGGGTATGATTATGCAACTTCATGGGCAGATAAGGATAAGAACGTGAAGAGCCAGAAAGCTGGTTTGAAGTTGGATTGGAATATCAACGAGTTCAACAAGTTCTCTGTACGTTGGAGTTATGTTGATGCTAAGCAGACGCTTGGTCTGGGTGGTATTGCTACATTGAATACTACCGACCACTTGTATGATTTCAAATCTAAAACTCATTCTTTCTCAGCAGAGTTGCAGAGCCGCATCTCTCCAAACCTGAGCAATGAGGCACGTGTATCTTACGTTAGTGTTCGTGATGAGCGTACTTCTGGTCAGCCTGCACCATCTATCACTATCTATAAGGTAGGAAATGGTACCATGAATATCGGTAATGAATATTCCTCAATGGCTAATGGATTGAAACAGGACATTTATACCCTCGAAGATAACTTTACATGGTACAAGGGTAATCATACACTGACATTCGGTACACATAATGAGCTTTACAAGTTCTCTAACCTCTTCCTTCAGAATCTCTATGGATGCTATTATTTTGATACTCCTGACGATTTTCTGAATTATTATAATGGTTGTGGAGCCGATGGTTTTGGAGGTGATGGTAAGTATATCAAGAACTTCTACTTCACACAGGCTAATGTTGAGGTGACTGGTAATCCTCGTTGGGCACCAGAGTTTAGCGCAGCTCAGCTGGGCTTTTATGTACAGGACAAGTGGGATGTGACAGACAGCTTCCAGCTCACCTATGGTCTCCGTATGGATATGCCTCTGTTCTTTGATACTCCTGCCGAGAATGCTAAGTTCAATGAGTGGGCAGCAGGTAAGGGATATGGTTTCAAGACCAATCAGAAACTTGCCAGTACACCAATGTGGAGCCCTCGTGTAGGTTTCCGTTGGGATATTGAAAAGAACCGCAAATATATACTTCGTGGAGGTATCGGTGTATTCACTGGTCGTATTCCTTTCGTCTGGTTGAGCAACAACTTTACGAATACTGGTGTGCAGACATCTTCTTACTCTGCAAAAAATAATTCTGCTGTACAGCTCATCATGGATCCTAACAAGCAGACTCAGAATGCAGATAATCTGAAGGCTACCGGTAGCCAGCTGATCAATGTGTTTGACAAGGATTTCAAGTTCACTCAGACTATGCGTGTTAACCTTGGTTTCGATTTCAATCTCCTGGGTATCGACTGGACTGCTGAGGGTATCTTCAGCAAGAGTCTGAATGATGTTTATTACAAGAACTTGGCTTATGAGGAGTCTGGTAAGACCTTGTCTCAGACCTCTTACATGAACTGGGATAACCGTCCTCTTTATACAAAGGTGGCAGATGCTAAGTCGTTTACCAACATCTATGCAATGTATAATACCAGCAAGGGCTATAGCTACAGCCTGTCTTTGTCAGCAGCTAAGCACTTTGCGTTCGGTCTTGATCTGAATGCATCTTATACATTCACTCACTCAGAGTCTGTAAGCAGTATGACCTCATCTGTTGCTCAGAGCAACTGGCGTAATACTCATACTTATCGCTTCTCAAACAACCCAGAGTTGGCTAATAGTGGTTATAATGTGCCTCATACAGTGAAGGCTTCTGCTTTCTATCACTTCAACTGGGGAGCAAACAAGTTGTTTACTACCACAGTAGGTCTTATCTACCAGGGTCAGAGCGGTTCTCCTTACTCTCTCGTTTATAGTGGAGATATCAACGGAGATAACGGTACAAGTAATGACTTGATTTTCATCCCTACAGATGCGCAGGTAGACCAAATGCAGTTCATGGGTACTGATGCTTATACTGAAGAGCAGCAGCGTGCTAATTTGAAGCAGTGGCTTGCTACTACTCGTTATGTGAAGGATCATCGTGGTGAGTATTTTGAGCGTTATGGTGATAACTTGCCATTTGAGAGTCATTTCGACTTCCACTTCGGTCAGAAGTTCGGTATCCGTACAGGCAAGTATGTACATGCTTTGGAATTTACTCTGGATATCATGAACGTGGCTAACCTCCTGAACAAGGATTGGGGCCGTACCTTCAGTAGTGGTTATAACAGCGAGTTTATTTCTCCGATCACGTACAAGGGTGATGGTGTATTCCAGTTTGCTAACCCATCAGATATGCCTCTCAAGTATCCTAGCTCATACTACAGCCGCTGGCGTGGCCAGGTTGGTTTGAAGTATACATTCTAAGGTATATACGAATCGAGATTAACAAAGATTTTGTATAAACAATAAAAGGGTATGAAGAAAGTTTAGATAATAGTTGGCGCATAACAGTTGGCTAACGCATGCACAACAGGTGTTGTGCATGCGCATATCAGCTGTTATGCAAGCGCACAACAGCTGTTGTGCGACCGGAGATACTAACTGTCTCAAAAACTTATGTTGTATTTTCTAACAACATATATTATCTTTTCAGACAACATATCATTAATATAAAAAGATGGTGAATCATAAGTAAATGATTCACCATCTTTTTGGTTTTATAAGAACAAGTCTTTCTTTGGCATGTTTGCCATATATTTCTTTCTCAGTTTCTCGAAGAATGCCATTGTGTCGTTAGAGAAACCATGTCCCTTCCATGTAGATGTGTTCGTGATGAGAATCCAGCATTGGTTATCCGGATATTTCAAGACAATGGCTGATGTGCCAGCCAGCGAACCTGTACGAATCCATGGTTTGTTGCTCTTTGGCGTATAGTTCCAGCCGATAGAGTATTGGTGGTCGGCCTGCTCGCGCGTCATAAACTCGATACTCTTCTTACTGAGGATATCCTTGACATGTGGCAAACCATCGATGCTGGCAATAAAGCGGCTCAACTCTGCAGTCGAACCACACCAGGCACCTGCACCTGAAAGGCGAGGGAGGTCGGTATCTCCATAGCATTTCTCTACCAGTCGTCCACTGTTGTTGTATTCATACACAGGGATGCTGCCCTGGTGCATGTAGTACTTCGTCTCGTTGGGGCGGCGGTCCTTTAAGTAAGTTCCCGCAATATGCATGTCGTAGCAGCCGGCAGGGCGGAGCACATACTTCTGCATGAAGTTTTCATATTTCATTCCGCTCTTCTTCTCTATGATCATGGAGAGAATCATGTAGCCCAGATTGCTGTAGCATTTGCCTTCGCCAGGAGTATAACCCAAGTGGCGCTTCAAGAGAATCTTGAGCAGGGTAGGGTGATCAGGTGGCGTTTTGAGATGGTTCTGCATCATGATGTAGCGGGTGGAAGATACCGGGTCACCGGCATAATTGTTGAAACCAGCCTGATGGCGCAGCAACTGTTCTACGGTGATGTCGTAATATCGCTGGTCCTTGATACTGTTGTTATAAACTGTATCGCGCAGGATTCCCTTTTCGCCAAACACCTTCTCGTTCAGTTTGAGTTTCTTCATCTCCTGCAACTTCATGATACCTACGGCTGTAATCAGTTTCGATACCGAGGCGAAGCGCATCAGCATGTTAGGCTCCATTCTGATGCCTCGCTCCTTATCCGCCATTCCGAATCCGCGGGCATAGAGTAGCGAGTCGTTGCGGGTGATGACGAGTTGGGCTCCATTGATTTCCCATCTCTTGAGATACCTTTTTATTACCGAGTCCATCTCATGATATTCCTTCCCCTCTGTCAGGGCATTTGAGATGGAATCGTTGATGTGAACCTTAGGGAGCGAATCTGCCGCCTTGTTCTTATCTGATACTGATGTACAGCGAGATACACAGCTGTGTGTAGTCCATCCTACGATTGCTGTAAAGGTAAGCAATATGATTGCTATGCGTTTTTTTCTTAGTCGTCGTGCCATTTTATTTAATTTTTCTTTTGCAAAGATTTTGCAATAGAGTGCAATGAAAGTTTACTTTCTGATTGCCGAGTGCAGCAAATCTTATGCAAAGATAATGCAATCTTCTCAAATAACAAAACATTGAAAATATATTTAAATTTATTTTGTATTGTCTATGAATTATCGTACCTTTGTACCCAGTTATAAAGAAAAACAATGAAGAAGGTATTAAAAAAGATATTAAGATCCATATTCTATATAGTAGTCATGTCGGTTCTGGCATTCCTGCCCGACTTCTGGCTTTGGCACATCGGGGTGAGTGAGTGGCCTTTGCTGCTAGCCATCTTATGGTGGGTTCCCTCGTTGTTACTTGTTCTTGCCGAAGTGGGGTTGCAGATGGGGTTCTTCCATAAGTTGTCAGTCCGTGTACTCTTTACTACCATACTTTTCTCGGCATTCCCTAAGGTTGTCTTCATCCTGTTCGATGCATTTCTTCCTTGGTTTTTTGCTCTGATTCCAGCTTTGGGTGTAATGGGGTGGTTTGCCTTCGGCTTTATAGAGGGTTGGAAGCGGTTAGAACTGAAACATATTACCTTTACCTCGCCCGATTTGCCACCTTATTTTGATGGTTACCGTCTGGTACAGATTACCGACTTTCATCTCGGTTCGTTTCCTCCCGGCAATGATTTCGTGCAGAAGGTGGTGGATGCGACCAACAATGAAGAACCCGATATGATTCTCTTTACGGGCGATCTGGTCAATAACCAAGCCAGCGAAGTGGAGCCTTATCTGGATACGCTGGGGCAGCTTCATGCGTCAGATGGCATCTATTCTATCTGGGGAAATCATGATTATTGTGAATATGGCAACAATCATTCTATTGGCGCTTTGAAGAGAAACCGCCGTATGCTTTATGGTTATCAGGAAAGTTTGGGGTGGCATCAGCTGATGAACGAACATCATGTGGTGAGTCATGGTATGGCATCTATCGCTGTAATAGGCGTAGAGAATCCCGGTCAGCCTCCTTTCACCAATCGCAGTAATCTGAAGAAAGCGATGATGGGGTTGAATCCAGATATGTTTAAAATCCTCTTGAGTCATGATCCTCATCATTGGCGCAGAGAAGTAGTTGGTAAGAAGATACAACTTACTCTGGCGGGACATACGCATGCCGGACAATTGAAAATAGGTAAATGGACGCCTGCCCGCATGGCTTTCAAAGAGTGGGGCGGAGCTTACCGGATTGGTGAGCAGATGCTCTATGTATCATCGGGTATTGGTGGTTCTTTCCCTTTCCGCCTAGGCGCATGGCCTGAACTGACAGTTATCACGCTGAAACGTGATTTATAGTTCTTAAAGATAACGAAACTGGTGTTTAAGTGTTAACATATAGTTAAATATTAGCCGCTTGAACCATTGTGATGAAAAAAACGTGTTAAAAATTTGGTGGTTCGAATAAATGTTGTACCTTTGCACTAGTTTTCGCATATATTTGGGCAAATGGGGGGTGTCGTGAGATTGTACTCCATTTGTTTTTTGAAACAAGGCGAAAATACTTCACATCAGAAGTAGCTGTTCACATTTTAAATTTTATATTTAATATTGATAATAATGAAGATTCCTGTAGAAGAACAATATAAATACGTAAAACTTACTCTCCCGGATGGAAGCAAGGTTGAAGGTCAGGCTGTCTTGTTGCATGCCTGTTGTGCACCTTGTTCGGCGGCTATCGTAGAATGTATGCTTCGTAATGGTATGAAGCCTACTGTATATTTCAGTAACAGTAATATCTATCCTCAGCAGGAGTATGATGTTCGTAAACATGAACTGAAACGATTTCTGGAAGCCCAGAATGTACCTTATGTAGAGGATGAGTATGATCATCATGAGTGGCTTTCTGTTATTAAGGGTTTAGAGGATGAGCCCGAGCGTGGCAGCCGTTGTTCTGTCTGCTTTCAGTTCCGCCTCTCTCATGCAGCCAAGTATGCGCAGGAGCATGGATTTCACCTTCTCACTACCACGTTGGCATCTTCGCGCTGGAAGAATATCAGGCAGATAGATACTGCCGGTCATCTTGCCGTTGAGGCTTATCCTGATGTAGAATGGTGGGATATGAATTGGCGGAAGGGCGGTTTGCAGAATCGCCGAGGTGAACTCTTGAGAATCAATGAATTCTATAATCAGTTATATTGTGGTTGTGAATTCACTATGAGATAAATGAAAAAGGCCAGGACATCACGCCCTGGGCTTTTTTATAAGAATCTGTGAAATCTGTAGTGTTTAAGAAAGACCAGTAATCTCACCGTTTACTACATCAATGCGCTCAGCCTGTGGGCTCTTTGGTAAGCCCGGCATACGCATGATAGGACCAGCGATGACTACAATCATCTCGGCACCCATATTTACGGTGATGTCGCGAACGTGGAGTTCGAAACCATCTGTAGGACCGTATGCCTTGGCATCGGTAGAGAAACTGTACTGAGTCTTGGCAATACAGATAGGGAACTTTTCAGCACCCAGTTTCTTGATCTCTTCAATCATCGCCTTGGCAGAATCGCTCAATGTCACGCTGCCTGCTCCGTAAAGATTGAATGCAACCTTTTCTATCTTCTCCTCAACGCTATCGTTATCATCGTAAGCAAAATAGAGAGGGGCTGATGGACGCTCATCAATGGTCTTCACTACGAGGTTGGCAAGTTCAATGGCTCCGTTTCCGCCTTCGGCAAAGGCGCTGTTTACGGCGAAACCGCAACCCATCTCCTCGCAATGCTTGCGCAATACTTCAATTTCTTCATCTGTATCGGTTGCAAACTTGTTGAATGCAATCACTACAGTCTGACCAAAGCTCTGCAGGTTCTTTACGTGCTTGTCGAGGTTCCAGTAACCGGCTTCCATACCTGCGATATTTGGCTTCTTGATATCTTCCTGAGCTACACCACCATGCATCTTCAACGCCTGGAGGGTAACAACGAGAACAGTGAGGTCTGGTTGCAAACCTGTCTTGCGGCATTTGATGTCATAGAACTTCTCTGCACCGAGATCTGCACCGAATCCTGCCTCTGTAATAGCATAGTCGCCATACTCAAGAGCAGCAGCAGTAGCCATGACGGAATTGCAGCCATGAGCAATGTTGGCAAAAGGACCGCAATGAACAAATGCCGGTGTACCCTCTGTTGTCTGAACCAGATTTGGCTTCAAAGCATCGAGAAGAAGAGCTACGATACTGCCACCTACACCCATATCCTTTACGGTAAATGGCTTGTCATCCTCGGTGATGCCCAGGAGAATATTATCGATACGGCGACGAAGATCATCGATGCTTGTTGCGAAACACATGATAGCCATAATCTCAGAAGCTGGCGTAATATCGAAACCAGACTCTGTCTCGATTCCGTTCTTATCTCCTATACCGGTGATGATGCGGCGCAAGCCTCTATCGTTCACATCCATGACGCGACGCCAAAGAATCTTCTTGAGTTTGAAACCCTCTGCTTCGTGCTGGAAACGGTAATTGTCCAAAAGGGCAGCAATCATGTTGTTGGCCGCTGTAATGGCATGGAAATCGCCAGTGAAATGGAGATTAATCTTATCCATAGGCAAAACCTGGGCATAACCGCCACCTGCAGCACCACCCTTCATGCCGAAGCAAGGACCCAGAGATGGTTCGCGAAGAGCCACTACAGCCTTCTTGCCAATCTTCTGCATACCCAGGGCGAGACCCACGGATACGGTGGTCTTGCCATTACCAGCCTTGGTAGGACTGATAGCGGTAACGAGGATGAGGTGATGGTTCTTAAACTTGTTTATGTCAATTCTGGCCGTAGTAATCTTAGCGATGTAACGGCCGTAGTTTTCCACTTGGTTTTCGTGAATTCCAAGTTCTGCTGCCACTTCATTGATAGGGCGCAATTTTACTGATTTAGCTATTTCAATATCTGTTAACATAAAATAAATAGTTTTATGGTGCAAAGGTACAGAAAAGTATTCATATATTAAAATAAGAAAGTATAAAAAAACAAAATAAAAAAAGGAAGACTTTCCCCATTTTCAAATGACGAAGTTTAAAAAAGGTAAATTGTAGGATTTTGTCGTGTGAATGTAGTACCTTTGCAAGCGAATTTATATTTTATAGTACGTATGAACAAGTCTTTAGCATTAGCTCATTTTCAGACGAGCTTTCAGTTTATCACGCATCAGAACGAACGCTTCTCTTATCTCGAAGGAGCCTATCTAGCACTTATCGGAGGATGTGATTGGATTCAGCTTCGCATGAAAGGTGCTACCGATGAAGAGGTTGAGCCTATAGCCCGTAAGTTAAAGTTGGCTTGCGAGGGTGCCGGTGCAACTTTTATCCTCGACGACCGTGTAGAACTGGTGAAGAAGTTACAGATAGATGGTGTACATCTTGGGAAGAATGATATGCCGGTTGATGAGGCCCGTAAGTTCCTGGGTGATGAATTCATTATCGGAGGCACAGCCAATACTTTTGATGATATTCGTCGTTTGCATGAACAGGGGGCTGACTATATCGGTTGTGGTCCGTTCCGCTATACTACTACCAAGGAGAAACTCTCTCCGGTGTTGGGTATAGAAGGTTATCGCCAGATTATTGAGCAGATGAGGGAGAATAAAATCTCTCTGCCTATGGTAGCCATCGGAGGTTTGACTCCAGACGATATAGATCCGCTTGCAGAATTGGGCATCGGTGTGGCAATGAGCGGTACCATCCTGAATGCGGAGAACCCTGTTACCATGACACGTCAGATTCATGACAAGTGTTTCGGATTATTCATCGAAAATCTCAATCACTTTTTTGAGAATCAGTAGAATGATACTCATAAATGATGATTTTTCATAGATAAGAGAAGAAAGTTTCGGTTTTCTTCTCTTTTCTCATTTTATTGTCGTAACTTTGCACCTGCATTGCAAAACTGTTGCAAGACAATTACAAATAATGAATTTAAAAGACATGAAATTAAAAGTGGGAATTAACTTAGGATATATAGGAAAAACAGATGCTGTTGGAAAGAACGATAACATCATGATATACGCACCTTCAAATAAAGGTGCTTAAAAACCCGGGCACAAACGTGTTCGGGCTTTTTAATTTTACTATATATAAATAGGTGTAAAACCAACTCAAAATAGATAGTGTGTACAAAATATATAATTATTAACTTTATAAAAAAAAGGTATCAAAATGATGAAAACAGAATGGAGAGGTTTCAAAGGAAACATGTGGCAGAGTGAAGTGAATCTTCGTGATTTCATTCAGAACAACTACACTTGTTATGACGGCGATGAGTCGTTCCTTGCAGAACCAACTCAGGCAACTAACACCCTTTGGGGTATGTTGAAGGAACTCCAGAAGGAGGAGCGCGCCAAGGGTGGTGTGCTTGATATGGAAACAGAAATCGTTTCAGGATTGACAGCTTATGGTGCTGCTTATATCGGTGAAGGTACAAAGGATTTGGAGAAAGTGGTAGGTCTTCAGACTGATAAGCCTTTGAAGCGTGCCTTCATGCCTTACGGTGGTATCAAGATGGCGGAGCAGGCTTGTACAACATATGGCTATCAGCCATCAGAGAAGCTCCACGAAATCTTCCACAAGTATTGCAAAACTCATAATGATGGCGTATTCGATGCTTATACTCCAGAGATGAAACTCGTTCGCCATAACCACATTCTTACCGGTCTTCCTGATACTTACGGTCGTGGACGTATCGTAGGTGACTACCGTCGTGTAGCCCTCTATGGTATCGACTTCCTCATCGAGGAGAAGAAGAACGACCTCGCTAACATGGGCGACCGTGAGATGATTGACGACGTTATCCGTCTCCGTGAAGAGGTTGCTATGCAGATCAAGGCGCTCAAGGGCTTGAAGGAGATGGCTCAGTTGTATGGTTACGACATCTCTCAGCCTGCCAAGAACGCTCGTGAGGCTGTTCAGTGGTTGTACTTCGGTTACCTCGGAGCTGTAAAGACTCAGAATGGTGCTGCGATGTCTGTAGGTCGTATCTCTACATTCCTCGACATCTATATCCAGCGCGACTTGAACGAGGGTACTCTTACCGAGGATGAGGCTCAGGAACTCATCGACCACTTGGTCATGAAGTTCCGTATGGTTAAGTTCGCCCGTATCCCTTCTTACAATGAGCTCTTCACAGGCGACCCAGTTTGGGCTACTCTCGAAGTAGCTGGTATGGGTCAGGATGGCCGCTCAATGGTTACCAAGAACGATTTCCGTTTCCTCCACACATTGGAGAATATGGGTCCTTCACCAGAGCCAAACTTGACAGTACTCTATAGCTCTCGCTTGCCAAAGGCATTCAAGCACTACGCTTCTTTGATTTCTGTAAAGACAAGTTCTATCCAGTATGAGAACGATGACGTAATGCGCCCAGTTTGGGGTGACGACTATAGCATCTGCTGCTGTGTATCTGCTACTCAGACAGGTAAGGAAATGCAGTTCTTCGGTGCACGTGCCAACTTGGCTAAGTGCTTGACCTACGCTGTATCTGGCGGTGTTGATTCAAAGACACGCGAGCAGTGTGGTCCTAAGTATCGCGCCGTTGAGGGTGATGTATTGACATACGAGGAGTTCATGCCACGTTTCATGGATATGATGGACTGGTTGGCTGGCGTTTATGTGAAGACATTGAACCTCATCCACTACATGCACGATAAGTACTTCTACGAGGCAGCAGAGTTGGCGCTCATCGATACAGATGTTCGTCGTACTTTCGCTACAGGTATCGCTGGTTTCAGCCACGTGGTTGACTCTATCTCAGCTATCAAGTATGCCAAGGTTAACATCATCCGTGATGAGACCGGTTTCCCTCTCAGCTTCAAGACCGAGGGCGACTTCCCACGTTACGGTAACGATGATGAGCGTGCTGATGAGATTGCAGTATGGTTGCTCAAGACCTTCATGAACATGATCAAGAAGCATCATACATACCGCAATTCTGAGCCTACTACATCTATCCTGACTATCACATCAAATGTAGTATACGGTAAGTACACCAGCAACATGCCTGATGGTCGTCCAGCCGGTGCTCCATTGGCTCCAGGTGCTAACCCATCTTACGGTGCAGAGAAGAACGGTCTTTTGGCTTCATTGAACTCAGTAGCTAAGTTGCCATACGAGTATGCTCTCGATGGTATCTCTAATACTCAGACCATCAGCCCTGGTGCTCTCGGTCACAACGATGAGGAGCGTGCCCAGACATTGGTAGGTGTATTGGATGGTTACTTCAACCAGGGTTCTCACCACCTGAACGTGAACGTATTCGGTATCGACAAGCTCAAGGATGCGATGGAGCACCCAGAGAAGGAAGAGTACCAGAACTTTACCATCCGTGTGAGTGGTTACGCTGTTAAGTTCATCGACTTGACACGTGAGCAGCAGCTCGACGTAATCGCTCGTCAGGCTCACGAGAGACTCTAAGGAAGTGAAGAATGAAGAGGGAAGAATTCTCTTGTCTCTTTGTAACATATAGATTGCCCGCTAGATTTTCTTTCCGAGGATATTTAGCGGGCATTTCAGCTTATTTAACTGTAAAATAGAGTAAGATATTGATTATTTTACTAATTTTGCAGTATGAATTTATCAAAAGATGGGAAAAGGACTTTATTTGCTGAAGCGAGTAAGTTCTGTTTGGACATTGCTAAGTTAGTTATTGGTGGTGTTCTTCTGGCGAGCATCATGAAGGAAGATATTGATAAAGTAACTCTTTATATGTTAGGAGTTCTTATAGTCTTATTCTTTACCTTTTTGGGCTTCTTGTTTTTAATCATTTCTAAAAAGATAAAATAATATGGGTGTATTTCTTTTTTTAGGTGTTATAGCCTTATTTATGAGTCTTTTTGCATTGTGGGGAATATATGATCTTCGAAAGAATGCATAAGGGATTTGTACACAGCATAGAGAGCTTTGGTTCAGTAGATGGACCAGGCATCCGATTTTTGATTTTCCTGCAGGGTTGCCCCATGCGCTGCCAGTTCTGCCATAATCCGGATTCATGGAAGATGGGAGTGGGAGAGGAATGGAGTGCCGATGCCCTGCTGGATAAGGCAGAGCGATTCAAGAGTTATTGGGGTGACAAGGGCGGTATTACCGTAAGTGGTGGAGAAGCCCTGATGCAGATAGACTTTCTCATCGAACTTTTCGAGAAAGCCCATCAGCGTGGCATCAATACCTGTCTTGATACATCAGCGCAACCATTTAGGAAAGAGGGTGCTTTCTTCGATAAATTCGAGCGCCTGATGACCGTTACTGATACTGTTCTTCTTGATATCAAGCATATCAACGATGAAGAGCATCGTAAACTCACCCGCCATTCTAATGTAAACATACTGGATTGTGCACGATATTTAAGCGAGATACACAAACCAGTATGGATTCGTCACGTCCTGATTCCAGGTATTACCGACAAGGATGAATACCTCTATCAGCTGCGTGATTTCCTCTCAACACTCTCTAATATTGAGCATATAGATGTCTTACCTTATCATACGATGGGTATCTACAAGTATGAGAAACTAGGTATTGCCTATCCGCTGGAAGGCATAGATCCTCCTACTAGTGATCGCATTGCTCATGCAGAAGCAATCTTGCAAGAGGCACTTTAGCCTCTTGCAAGACTGCTTAGATGAGCGTCTAGCGAACTGGTGAGACGGGCTTTGATGATAGGCTTTGTGATGTAGTCGTTTACTCCAAGCTCATAGCACTCATCAATATTATCCTTGTTGCTTAACAGGGAAACCACGATGATGACCATTTCACTTTTCGAGTATTTAGAGCGTACATGGTCTATGACGTCCCACCCATTTACATGTGGCATCATCAAGTCGAGCAGTATCACGTCCGGCTTGAATGAGTCAATCAGTTCAATGGCTTCTTTTCCGCCATTGGCAGTTTTCACGTCGATGTCGAAGTCCTTTATCATTTCAGAGATAGTTTCTATGTTTTCTGAAATATCATCGACGATTAGCACTTTGTTCTTTTCCATCTTTCACTGGTTATTATATAGGTTCTTTCCGATCTTGAAGATCTAGTTTCTTGGCTTGTGAATGCCGTAGATGTCGCATATGAATCCTTTATCAGTGATTAGAGTGTTCATATCGATACTGTCGAACATCTTGTGATGAGTACCGATTACCACAATCTGATACTCTTTTTCCAGAACTTTAGGATCATCTGTCACCTTGATGTTATATTCTTTTTTTACTTCCTCTACATCTACCAATGAATCGTAGAGTGTGGTTTTGTAACCTGCTCCTACCAGGTTGATATAGAGATCGGCTACTTTTGTGTTTCTGATATCATCGCTGTCTGGCTTGAATGAGAAGCCGAGAATCAGCACGTTAGTCTCCGGAGCCTTGAACTTTCTGCTTTCAGATGCATTCTTTATCTTTCCTGCCATCCATACCGCCATCTGCTCGTTAACCTCGCGGGCTGTAGAGAGCAGCGATGGTACCACGTCAACCTCCTGTGCCTTGTTAATCAGGTAGTATGGGTCTACCGCGATGCAGTGGCCGCCAACGAGTCCTGGAGTAGCTGGCACGAAGTTCCATTTTGTGCTAGCTGCCGCCGTTACGTCTTCAATGTTGATGTTCATCTTGTCGAAAATCTTTTCCATCTCATTGAAGAAGGCTATCTGCACGTCTCTCTGGCAGTTCTCCATCAGTTTACATGCCTCTGCTATTTTGATACTCTTCGCCCTGTAGGTGCCATGGGTAAGTACTGAAGCATAGAGGCTGTCGATGATAGCTGCTGCTTCGGGTGTAGAACCGCTGGTAACCTTCACGATGTTCTCTATGGTATGAACAGTATCGCCCGGGTTGATGCGCTCTGGCGAGAAGCCTACAAAGAAACTCTGGTTCAACTTCAATCCTGATGTAGATGCCAGTAATGGAGCGCAGACCTCTTCTGTCAGACCTGGGTAAACGGTACTCTCGTAGACTACGATATCACCTTCTTTCAGAATCTTGCCAACCTCAGCAGTTGCATTGCGCACGCAGCTGATGTCTGGTTTGTTCGATTTGTTCACCGGTGTCGGTACAGCGATGATATACACGTTACACTTCTTCAGGTCATCAATATTGCTGGTCAGTTTCAGTCCCTGTTCCAAAGCTTTGGATACAGGTCTGTTGTCTTTCATCGTGCTTTTGGCTAACTTGGCTACCTTCTCAGCTTTGATGTCATAACCCCATGTATCGTATTTCTTTGAGAATAAGCATGCCAGTGGAGTACCTACATACCCTAATCCTATTACTCCAATCTTAAACTCAAAAGACTTGTTTATCATATACTATATTGTTTATGTTTTATAATGTTATTTCTTTTATTGGGAGCTCCCTGCTGTATGTACGTTACAGCAAGTAACTCGGATCTTTTAGATTCCTTCGAGCTGAGCATAGCGTGAAGTCTTCTCAGGGTTCCAGGCGTCCTTGTATGAACGGCGGAAGAAAAGCTCTTGCAGATGAGCCGACAGACGGGCGATACGCAGGAAATAACCTGTATAAGGCGACATCAGTGGCAGATATCTGTAAAGGAACCACACGTCTTTCTTTCTTTCTGAAACCATCAGCACCAGGAGGAAGGCAAGCTGCGAGAAGCATACTCTGATAAAGTAGCCCAGCGCCAGCACCTCGATGATGTGCGTGTTAAACGTGATGGCGAGCTTGATGATATACCACAACCACAGGAAATTGAGGAAGCAGTCGAAAACTACACTCTCCATATTGGATAACCAGTTAAGGATACTCCAGTTCTTGGTAGGCAACAGAATGTCGGCATGCTTGCGTAGACGGAATCTCACGAGCGAGCGCGACCATCTGATGCGCTGATGATACAGCTTGTACCATTTGGTAGGAACATTGGTCATACAGATGGCATCTTCGGCAAATTTCACTTTATATCCGGCTTTGCGGATCTTCTGTGTCAGGTCACCGTCCAGTCCCGGTCCTATGTCCCAATATCCCACTTCCTTCAGCGTCTTTCTTTCGAAGGCTCCGAATGCTCCCGAGATGATGTGGTAGATACCCAGTTCGCTGGTTACGATACGTCCCACCTGTATTCGCTTCAGGTATTCGAAAGCCTGCAGCGATGAGCAGATGGTCTCCTTGTAGTTGCGCACTTTCACACATCCTCCTACGCCCTTTACCATTCCGTCGATGTAGAAGGGGAGTAGAATCTTCTCCAGTGCATCACGGTCGAGCGAAGAGTCGGCATCCAGACATACGATGTATTTGCCTCTTGCCATCTGGGCTCCATAGTTGCTGGCGGCAGCTTTACCGCCTCTTGTATCCAACCTCAGGTAGTGGGTGATATACCCGGCTCGGTAGAGGTCGCTGCAAATCAGTTTGGTGTCGTCGTCGCTACCATCGTCTACCACGATGATTTCGTAGTTGCGGTAGGTTTGCTCAGCCAGCGAGTTCACCATTTTGAATATATGTTTGCCTTCGTTCTTTCCCGGTACGAGGATGCTGATAAGCGGATTCTCGCGGTACAGGAAGAACTTGGCATATTCTTTCTCTTTATCTAACTGGTTTCTCTTCATCAGTCGGTTTCCGATTACGAGATATTCCAGGATATAATATCTTGGCATCTCGATGAAGAAGAGGAACCAGTAGGTATTCACGATACTGCTAAACGATAGCGTGCTGATCCAGTCGAAGAAATCGTTCAGATGTTCTGCTATGCTAAACATACGCTTTTCCCTTTCTTCTTGATGGCTTATCTCAGCACGGTGAGCGCCAAGAGGGCCATGATTATGAGTATACCTGCGATGGTGACAAGGATGGAAACGAGTTTCTTGTAGAGTACGATGCGCTTCTGTATCTTGTCGTTTTCATCTTCCTTCGGCTCCGTATCAAGCAGCTCTTCCTGCGGTTTCACCTCTTTCTCTTCTTCCTTCATCAGAGGTTCCTCTGAGTAGCGGCAGTAGTCGTCTGGAGTCATATCCACATATTGCAGTTTGTTGAAGAACTCGTCATAGTTGCTGGCGATGGTCTTCGCCTTGGTTTCCAGCATGCTGCAGATAATCTCGTCCGGTTCTATCGAGTTGGCCACCTTTCTGATGGCTATCGACATCTCCTTGCTCAGTTTCTGCTGGGCTTCTTCCACCGTTTCTTCCTGCTCATAGAGGGTAGAGGATACGTAGAAGATATTGTTGTTGTAAGACACCTTGTGATTGGAGAAGATTCTACAGAGCTTGCCCTGTATGCTTTCCTTTATCTTTACGGAATCCTTGTTTTCATCTATAATCCATATCTTGCCTACCATGACCGAGAGTTCATCCTTGCGGTAGGTTTCCATCAGTTGGCGTCGCAGTCGGTTCATCAGCAGATAATATTCCATGAAGTTATCATAGATGTTCACCATGTTGTTGAACATGATGTTGCCGCTGGTCAGCGTTCTGATACCTTCTTCCGTTATCTCGTAGTCCTCAATGTCTCGTGGCACCAGGGTATTTACCGGAAAGGTGCTCTGGCAGTAGCAGCAGGTTGCCTTGGTGATAGGCGAGGTAAACGAGTTCTCGCAGTCGTTGCAGGTATATACCACGGCTGGTCTGTCATAGTCAACACCGATGTGGCGCAGTTTCTTGTGACACTTCGGACAGATGAGCATACCGCCCACATTGTAGCTGCTTTCCGGCGATACGTTGGCGCAGCTGAAGTGGTGGATGATGTTCTGAATCTTCAGGTTCGAACTTCCGCACTTCGGACAGCACTCCGTATAGAGCAGGTGAGAGTGGTTGCACTTTGGACAGAGGTGCTCCTTGAGCAGGAAGCGGTGAATGCGCAGTGATCCGAACTCCACCATAGTGTCGATGAACATGAACATCTCGTTGAGATGGAAGAGACCCATACTGTGATAGTGCTCGAAGATTGGGTTGATATATCCCAAAGACGATTTCTCCAGCAGTCGGTGTCCCATGATTCGTTGGTCTCTTGAGAGCAGGTATCTCAGAATATTGGCAAAGAGCTGGTTAGGCTGTGTAGGATGGCTTGTTTCGCTTTTTACACCAAACTTCTGTCTTGCCATCTTGATTCTGTCAATAATCTCGTATACCTTTTCATTGTTCATGTCGCTCACATAGGCATCGACGATATAGTCGATGATCTGTTCCTTTCCCGATACCGCCGTATTGACGAATATCGGTTTGTAGCTACATTTCCACGATAAGATTGGGCTGGCTCCAAACAGTATAGCATGGAACGCATGCTCACTCTTCGTATTGATGTAAATACAATCGAAGTAGTCGGGCTGGATGTCCGGTGTCGAGTCGATATCTATATAGCTATCGATGGTGAGCACCATATCTCCACGTTTGTTTCTTCTAAGTCCAATCATTCTTTATTTCTTTTGTTCTTGATGATTATTGGTGTTGCTCGAAAACCTGTTGCTTCGCTTCACGTTTTCGTTCTTGCCCACTGGGACGGTGTACATCGGTAGTGGCTTCGGATTGAGCATGGCACCAATCTTGTTCACTCTTATTCTTACCGGCAGTCTGTTGCTCATTACCCATGCCGGAACTCTCTGGTTAGGGTTCAGGGTGAATACGGCAACCACTGCGTTGGCATCATGCGAGAAGTTACTCTGCAGATGCTTTGGTATTTCCTCTACTCTCAGACCTACCATCTGCAACTTAGCCTGCAGTTCCAGGTCTTTGTTGATGATGATGTCTGCATCGTCAGGGCTTTCCATATACTTCACCATGTCGTTTGGTACGTATGCGATTACTCCCAGATGGCAGTCTGCATAGTCGGTATGCTGGATAACCATCACCTCCTCGCTTTTGAACACCAGTGTCTTGTCGCTCACATTGATTCTTGAGATGTAGGCATCGGCTGGTGCACAGCAGTAGTGTATCAGACCTGGATTGTAAATGCTTGTGTTGGAGTAAGGCATGGCAGCATTTGCTCTGCCGGCTCCTCTGCGGCTCATGAAGTTATAGGTGGTGTTCTTAGCCTGTGCGTAGATTTCCACCTTCTTAGCCTGCTTTCTCAGTTCTTCTTCTACCTCGGCAATCTCGGCATCCAGTGCATTTCGCTTGGTGTTGTCGGTAAGACCGTAGTAGATATCCAAACTTTCAGATGCTTTCTGTTTTTTCAGTTCGGCAAGTCGGGTACGCAGCACCGGAATCTCCTGCTGGGCGAGTTTAGCCTGTACCTCCATGTCGTGAGTCTCCTTTACGGCAGAAGGCAGGATGTTCGGGTCGTATTGGTCCACAATGTTACCTAGCAGTACATAAGAGTAGAGCGTATCTCCCTTATGCACCACTTCACCCATTTCTTTGTTCACCTTAAGGATATAGATGTCGTCAACGGCACTGATACGGTTTTCATCGAGGGTTATATAACCGTCGAAGGTTGCCCATATCATACGAGTGACAATATAGTAGGCGGCAAGCACGATAACCAGCAGGAAGATCAGGGCAAAGACGATCTGCTGTCTGGCAAGGCGGTGACTCTGCGACTTCAGCAAGTCTGCCATCGCCTGTTCTTGTGGCGTGCCATTATATTGGAATTCATTCATATTCTGGTTTCCTTATATTCAAAGTTCTATTTCTTTGAAGATGTTGTTGTTGTCATAGATGCTCACGGCTTTCTCGATATTGATGATAGCGAGTGCCCGGTTCTGCATCAGTTTGTACATACGCTCCATACTTTCCAGGAGTCCCGTATATTCGTCCATACGCATCAGATAGTTGTATCCCTGTTTCTGGTTCTGGTAGGCAAACCGCCGCATTTCTATATATTTGCCGGTCTGGTCTATATGGAAAGCCTCGGTGGCTATAGCCTTGTTCAGGTTGTCTATCTTCTTGAGCAGGATGCCTACCGACTGTTTTATTTCCTTCACATCGGTACCGCGGCTGCTGCGTATGATTTCCTTCTGGGTCTCCAGTGCCTGTCGTTTGCGTGGCGTTTCGTTCCAGATAGGAATGGTGAATCTTACGCCCACGTCGGCATTGTTCGAAATCTTGTTGTTGCTCTGCCAGTAGCTCGACCATCTTGCGAATGGTGTGAGTCGGGTAGTGCTTAAATAGTTGGTCAGCTTGCTGTCGTTGTCAGCAATCTGTTCTTTCACCATCATGATTCGTGCATCCAGACTTTCCTGGTTCAGATGGTTCCAGAGGGCTGTGGTGTCTACCACAATCTTGGTTGGTTTGATGCGGTAGATAGGCTTGTTCCTGATATCTCTGTCTGTGCAGAGCACGGAGATGTCATATTCAGCCTCCAGCTTATCGTTCATCACTTTCAGCATCTTGTCGTTGCTGATTCGGTCTTTTTCCAGCATAAACTGGTACGCTTCGTTCATGATGTCGAGGTTGTCCAGTCTGTGTGCTATGACAGTACCGATATAGAAATTATATTGTTCGGTCAGCTCATCGGCTGCCTTTTCATAGATGTCTGCAGTTTGGCGCTTTTTTATTTGCAAGCGGTCGAGTTCATTGGCAAGAGCAATCTTTGTTCTTTTCTCCTTGCCTTGGTAGAACTTCGAGTTGATGATGTTCCAACCCAGTTCGGCTTGAACCTTCATCTTATATTTTGATACCTCTTTTGCGTCGTCTTCATCAGAATCGAAGTACGCGTCAGGTCGGGCATAAACCTGTCCGGTCACTTCCAGACCGTTGTGTCTGTTGAGCGCTAGGTGCTCATGTGCAGTTTTCGACCAGAACAGAGAGTCGGTCTTGTTGATATCAGCGTGATGCTGATTATTGAGTCCCAGTGCGATGACTGGTGATTTCACCCAAATAGGGTTTTTGATGAGAGTGTCGAGTTGTGCGAAGCGTTGGTTGAAGTGTCTCAATACGTTTTCGTTCTTCAGATTCTCATATACGAGCATCTTAGGGCTGAAACTTTTCGGCTTTTTGCCTTTCGTCTGAGCCGTAGCGCTTTGTGCTGCCATGAGAAGTAGCAGAGCTGTAGTTGAGTATAGTATTATTTTTCGCTTCATAATGAGTTATTAAACACGATGAATGCAGCTGCGAGCTGTTGCAGCTGCATTCATCTCGTGTTTCTTATATTTGATAAATCACTTACTTTGTGCCATAATTGGTACCATTTCCAGATGCGGCACCATCAATGAGCTTCATGACACGGAGTCGGCTCTTACCATATGCCACATAGATATAACCTCCATCCAGTGTGACATAGTTGGCAGACATTCCTGCTTCAGCTCTCTTCTTGACAACCTTTACAGGTTTGCCGTTTTCCATTTTGTTCTTGTCGAGAACTACCAGTCCATAACTTCCGCAAGCCAGGTAGATGTAATTGGCATCGTATGTTACACCATTTACATATCCCTGTGGAACCTTGGTGTTAGCAGTGAGCGGAGCTCCCCAGTTCCATACTTCCTTACCAGTGGTAAGGTCGTAGCAGGATAAACCCTTGGCACTTCGGCAAACGTAGATATGATTGCCGTCGATGGCTATTGTATTCTTGCCGTCGTTAGGAGCTATGCTGCTTACGTTGATGGTCTTTGCTGGTGTTGCTGTAAGAATGTCGGCACCTAATGGGAAGACCTGTAGTGTACCACTTACAGCCTCATCGTCACTTCCTACTTCGTTGTTGTAGTGGAGTGTAACAATATACTGGTTGTTCAGTGCGATGTGCTTAGCCTTGCCTGGCGTTTCTTTCTTGCCGATTAAATCCAGCGTGTTTGCATCATATACTCCGTATCCCCTGGCAGTTGCCACCATCAGTTTGTTTCCGTCTCTTACGATGCAGTTCTCGTCAGATTTTTCCAAACCTTCATGTTCCCAATCTACGATGGTGAGAGGGTTTAACGTAGTAGTCTCATCGATGTCCTTTACTTCTGTGTTGAGAAGTCCGTTGCTATCTAATGCAATTCTACCCATCATACCGCCATTGGTTGAGTGACCTGCAATATAAACGTATTTTGTTGCGTCTTTGCCGTCTACCATGAGGTTGTTGAAGTCGTAGAGTTCCTTCTTATCCTGCAGATATTGCAACATGGTAGTCTGGTTGTTTTCTGTTTTAAACACTTCAATACAACCGCCAGTCTTCTTGTTTGGATCTTTCTGGTTCTCTTCGTTGGTGTGGTAGGACATGTATAGTTTGTCATTGTATGGCTGAATACATGTAGCAGAGATGTCGTGTGTATGATTTGTATAATCAATCACGGAAATCACATCAATCTTCTTGCCTGGTTCTGGGGTTGGAGTTGGTTTTGGGGCTGGTGTTGTTCCGTCACATGATGTTGGGACAACTGGATCATTATACATATCATATCTCTTCGTACAGTCTGAAAGACCTGGAGCGTAAGTATAAGTTGCCGATTTACTATTGTTGGTAAACTTGTCGCAGTCCATATAGATTACGCCTCCGATTCCGTTAGTCCGGAAGATATAGCAGGTTGAGAAATATGCGTAGGTTCCCGGAGCAATAAGAATATTGCCGGCATCATTATTTCCGTTGTATTTCACCTCTGCTGCTCTGAAGATGGCATTAGCGTTATCTCCTTGAAGAACTACTCTGCTTCCGGCGGAAGGGTCATCCTGGTTGTGACCATTGTTGTCATTCTTGTAAGTTCCCTTGCAGTCAATAACGCTGTTATTAACCAGATAGATGGTACTTCCCGCACATTGGTCGATAGCTCCCGTCTTCAGATTGTTGACGTGTAACTCTGCTCCATTTGAATTGAGGACTGTCTTGTCTGTAACTTCAAAGGAGCAAGCATAAAGCTTAGGTGCTGAACCTTGAATGGTCAGCTTGTTGGCTTTTGCCTTTCCGTTGATGTTCATGATGCAGCCGTCTATCTGTATATCCTGGTTTTCTGTACCAAGCAAATCGCCTTGAATATTGATTTTGGCATCAGACTCAGTTGCCAGTTTACCTACGTTGGCATCGCCGCCCACATAAAGCAATCCTTGAACTTTCAGTTCATTTTTTACTTCAATGTTTCCGGTAGTAAAGTAGGCATCACCTTTTTCCAGATACATGTTGGTGCTCTCTTTTTTCAGAGTTCCCCCATAATTGTAGCAATAAATTCCTGCATTCTGGAAGAGTGCAGTGTTATTGTTGTCTATATGTAATGTTCCTCCTTTGAGGATGTAGATTTTTCCTTTTTTTGTGGCATTGTAACATTCCCATATATTTTTTGTGGTCAGTTCGCCTTCGATAAACAGGGTAGCTCCTTTCAGGTTGAGCCCGCTGCTTATTTTTGTGCCTTTCTTGATGATGTAGGTCTTGGAACCATCCAGTCCCACACATCCATCGTTATTCTTGATTTCGATAGCTCCGTCATGGCTAGGCAGGCTAGGCATTTCATAAACGTCGCTTAGGTTGGCTGTAGTTGCGTCTGCAGCTCTTGTTGCAGCTTTCGCCTTGTAATTGATAACGCTACCAGCCAACTCCTGAGGGTCGGTGATGGATGTCACTTCTTCACCTAATATGTTTTTTGTGACTTCACCAGGGTTTGGAACTAAAGGGTTGTCAATAGAATCGCTACAAGATGCCAGGAGCATTGCTGCGAAAGAGAAAGTAACAAGTTTTGTAAAATGATGTTTCATGTTAATCTTTCTTTTGTCGTTTTTGTGTATAAATTAGCTTTCACCTTTTTGCTATTGTTCTAGCCTTTAAAGGTTTGTTCTCCCACACCTGTTGGTTAAGGTGCGGGAGAACAGAATTATTTAGTTGATTACTTTGTATTTACCAACTTGAAGATCTGAACGCGGCTGCGGCCATAAGCTACACAGATGTAATCCTTATACAAGGTTACGTAGTTAGCAGAGTTGTAGCTCTCCTTGCCATCATAGAAGGCACGGCGACGGGCAACAACATTCTCACCCTTAGCCTTGGTCTTGTCCAATACAACGAGACCGTAACCGCCACATGCAACATAGATGTATTTTGAATCTACTGCAACACCGTTTACGCGACCGATAATCTTGTTGCTTTCGCCTACAGGAGCATCGAATAATACTGTACCATGGCCATTTGCATCGTAGCGAACAAGTCCGCCGTCACCCTGGCATACGTAAAGGTTTGTACCGTCTACAGCGATGGTGTTCTTGCCATCAACAACACCCACTTTACCTTCTGTAGTATAGCTCTGAGGATTTTCCAAATTAATGTTGTCGAAGATGTTGACAGTACCTGTTGTTGTACCATTTGCCTCCAAGCCATAGAGCTTGTCATTGCCAACAGCAACGAACTTCACGTCATTTGTTGTGAGGTGTGGAGTACGCAGGGTGAATGTTGAGTTGTAAACCTGATAACCCTTGTTTGTTGCCAAAACGAAGTTGTCTTTATACTTGACTACACTATTGGCATCAATGCCATTGTTTGGATTTGTCTTATCAATAGGGTAGGTAACGAGTTTGCTCTTACCCATCAATCCATTTGCCAGTTCCACATAGCCCAAGAATGCACCTTCTTTGTAGGTTGTTGCAGCAACATAGAAGCGGCTGCCGTCAATCATACCATAGTTTACATCCAATCCTCCCTGAGCTGTTACTGCTTCGTCGAGAATAAGTGATTTGCCGTCGATATGAGCTACTTCCAATCCGCCACCCATATGGTTTTTGTCATTGCCCTGGGTGTGGTATGTAACATACAACTTGTCGTTAGCAGCCTGGATAGATGTTGCAGAGAGGGTATTCTCTGTAACTCCAGCTGCAGAGAACAAATCCAGTTTTGGCTTGATGCTCAAACTTTCTGTTGTTGCTGTTAACTCATAACCGTAATGCTCGTTATCGGCATCCTTCAACTTAACCAAATCACCAGTGGTAGCCTTGTCGTAGTCGAGGTATGATGCTGCGATGTCAAGATCCTCTGCTGTAGGAATCTGGTTCTCGCCATTAAAGCATTTTGTGAACTGGAACAGGAAGGTAGCACCTTCTGCAGGAGTATCGAATGCCTGGATGTTTTCTGCACCATCGTTGTGGAACTCGTCTGCCTTAACAATAGCTAAACCGCCAGCTTTTTCCAGGCTGATTTGGCCTTTTGCATCGTTATAAGAGATAAGCTTGTTAACATTGATAACGCCCTTGTCCGCAATGTTGATCTTGCAGGCACCCTTCAGGATGAGCTGTGCTTCACCTACCTTAGTTACCTTCTTGTGGGTATCCTTTTCGTTCAAGGTAACATTGATGTAGTCGGCATCAATCTGTGAACCGGCATTCATGGTCAATATATTGGTAACCTTGATTGCGCTGTTGTCGCCAGCCTTCAGATAACCATTTGTCTTGAGGTTCAGATCAGCTGTCTTCAGGAAACCGCCGATTTGCAGGTTACCATTGATGTTAACAGTAGTAGCATTCCAAACGTGAGCTGATGCGTATATATTGGCACCTTCTTCAACGTTTACTTCTGTACCACGGATAGAACCGATGATACATGCCTTTGAACCAGCCTTGAAGGTGATTTTCTGTGTAGGACTTGTCTTGTCTGCTGTAAGCTGTCCTAAACCGGACTTGAGTTCCTTCTTTTCAACAGCGTTGCCATTTTCATCAAGGCCGCTGGTAATACCTCGCCAAGATGAATACAGATTACCTTCGATGACGATGTCTGCTGCAGGGTCGTCAGTCTTGACATAACCAAGTTCGTTATAGACAGTAACTCCCTGCTTGATCATTGAACCAGTGCCCTTGAAAATCAGGGAACCGCCCTGCTTTACAACGATTTTTGCATTTTCGAAAGTGTTTGCAGAATGCATCAATTTTGCACCTCCATTTACGAAGATAGTTGCATTCTTGATAGTGTTCTTGGTAAAGTCACACTTGCCAGCAGATTTCTTTAAGTAGAAAATGCCGTTTTCCAGGTTGTCGTTACCTAAAGCCTGAGTAGCTGTAGCAGGCTGCACAGGTATAGTGCTCTCTTCGTCCTTGTTGAGGTCTGTTACGAAATTTGCGTCACTGGCAGCTCTTGTGCCGAAGAACTTGCGAGCGTTAGCTGTCGTGTTCTTGTAATTGATGACGCTAGATAACAGAGACTCCCCACTGTTAGTGAGGTCGAGGGTTGTGGCATCTACCTTAGCTGGAGATGAATCGCCTGTAGAATCACTTGTGTTGTCGCTACATGATGCGAATACGAATGCTGCCAAACCGATAGCAGCAAGTGTAGAATTGAATACTTTCATATCTATTTAAGTTTAAATTGTACTTTCAGTTTCTGATTAATACCATTTACTTATATTCTTGTCCTTCAGCTCGTTGTCTTTTGGGTAGTTTGACTATCGTTTAGGTAGTTTGACTATCATCATCTTGCGTACACTTACAAGTGGAGCTGTTAGACGGTTGCAAAGTTAATCCTCAAATCCGCAACCTATAGGGTTTAGTGGGATTTTGCTTGCAAAGCGACAAAATTCATTTTATTGTACATATTTCTCGCACAACAGAAATGTCGCAGACACAAAATCCCCTTACCCCATAAAGCGACTTGAGGTAATACGCTGGTTTAACCAGAAAAGCATGGTCTTTAACCAAAGTCTGTCTTGAACAGGTTGGCATAAGCAT